>Ga0315277_10000051_pt1 | contig 172806 bp, 182 predicted proteins | sample YL17G05_15_MG_FD_203695 | JGI IMG/M metagenome (GOLD analysis project Ga0315277, IMG submission 203695) | Sediment microbial communities from Yellowstone Lake, YNP, Wyoming, USA - YL17G05_15 | ecosystem: Environmental > Aquatic > Freshwater > Lake > Sediment | place: USA: Wyoming | collected...
AAAACAATGCTATTAGAATCGCTGAACCAACCAAAAAGCTATACTTTGTTACTGCTTTTTTTAACATATTATATAATATTATTTTTCCTTATAAAAAAGTAATATAACTACTACTGAATGAAAACAAAAAAATAAAAATAAAAAATCAAAAGCTATCTATGTTTTTTTGGCATGGCAAAGAACTTGAATGCTCCATAGATTATTACTACTACTGCTATCAATGCAACTAGAATCACTAATGGATCGTTTAATCCTCCTGATGTCTCTAATGGAATAGCCCATCTACTACCACCAGATCCTCTAAGTGGTCTTCTAATTGTAGTAGGTTGTGAATTTATCACATTCAGTGTTGCCATCGCAGATTCAGTGTCTGAAAATACCCCATCGCCATTCAAGTCAGCGCAAGCAAATATGTTGTAAGCCCCTGCTTTACCTATGCTGAATGGACATTCTGTCCTGCCTGAATATTTGTTGTTGTAATTGCATTTTGTTATCTCAGTTCCACCATTACAAGAGTTCATTTTTAGGGTTATAGGTCTACCATTGCATTTAACAGTGTCTAATCCAGTCACATAAGCTGTTACAGTCTCGTATGTATTTGCAGTATACTTTGACAAACTTTCATATACTCTACCTGTACATGAAGTGCATATTTTCTTATTTGCATCACCACTTGGAGTTGGGTTAAGGTTACAAGTCAATCCTATTGGTGGGTAAATCGGTATCATACTCGGACAACAATCTTTGTCGCTCATACATTGTTCATTTTCATTTGAACAAGTGCATGATTTGTATCTTGAGCAAGCTGCACTAAAGCCATTACATTTACCCGTTGCACAGTCACTGTTCTCATCACAACAACCACCTGTTGGCACGTATCCACAACAAGTGAATGGGAATGGTCCAATTGGTGTTCCTGTCGATGATACTGCACCATGAGCTGCTACTTGTGAACATGTTGGCATATTTACAACATCATTACATACTGCTTTGCATACATGTATACCACGACTCCAATCACAGACATCATTGTCAATCCATTTAGCACAGAAGTCTTCTGCGCATTGACATCCGCTTATACCAAGTGTAGGTTTTATGTCACAAAATGCATACGCATTTCCACAAGTACTGCAATACAAGTCTCTTTCCTCCTGTTGCGTGGGTAGTATTTTGCAATCGAATGTTCCTGACATTCCTGGACCAACTGTCAACACTAAAAACAATGCTATTAGAATCGCTGAACCAACCAAAAAGCTATACTTTGTTACTGCTTTTTTTAACATATTATATAATATTATTTTTCCTTATAAAAAAGTAATATAACTACTACTGAATGAAAACAATTCACTAATAAAGGAATTTTTCAGGCGGTAAAAACATTCCAAAAGAAGGATTCATAAGATGCAAAAAACACCTTGGTGTAGCAAATGAAGAATGAAAACAGAATATATCGAGCCATTCTTTTTTATCAGTTACAGGTAAGTATGGAGAAATAATGTAATTACAATCAAATACAAACAGAGGGAATAAAGAGCGAGGTTGGTTTAGCATCTCAACATATTTTTTTGTGGAAACAGCAAGTTTAACGTTATCAGGACAATAAGATTTATTTATGTTCCACTCCGTGAAAGAAATGTTTACAGAAGTTCCATTACCAACACATATATAATGAATAGGCGTATTAACATATTTTGAAAAATCAACTTTAAAACTCTCAAACCATTCATTTTTTTCACTAGAATTCAAATAATAAAAATCTGGTGGTGAAAAAACCATTACATTTTTTTCATTGCAAAAATCTGGATATGTAGAATTAATGCTGAATTGTGTTGGCTTGTAAACTAAAGCTAATGCAACCAATGAGTGATTTGGAATTGCATAGAAAAAATATGCAAAAATAAAACCAATAATGGCAAGATAATATTTTGAATTCTTTCTATTTTTTAAAAATTTTTTCCCAACATTATACAATAAAAATGGCCAAAAAAGGAACCATATAGGTCTAAATGCGGAATTTACAACTAATATTGAATAGAAAAATGATACAAAATTAGAAAAATAATTAGGCGTGTATTCCCTGATAATAGGTTTGATTCTAGTTGGTACAACCATACCAGGTTTAATCATATAAATAAAAATGAGCATGGCTGCAGCGATTATAATTACATATAATATATTTTGTGAACTAGGAAATCGAAATGAAATTTCATAGCATTTCTTTTTTTCTTTTTTCATAAGCATTTTTTTATAAAATAAAGATTTATACAATCAATTCTTTAATTTGTAAAATTTTTCTTTGCCAACTATAAACGGTTCTACAATGTTCAATTTCTCCATTAATTTAAAATATTCATTACATCTTGTCCTAGAAAGACCAACTAATTCACTCAATTCCACAGATGATAATTTTTCATGCCGTTCTAATAGTGATTTTATATTTTCAATTCTATTTCCTTCAACTATTGTTAAAGAATCATTCACATTCTGATTCATTGCTTTTTTTGGCAGCAAATTTTTTACTTCAGATAATATTTTTTCAACAATATCATCGCCCTCTTGAGTTTCCTTTTCAAATTTAGATTCACTTAGAATTTTTTCTGGTATTCTTTCATCGATTTTTTTATTCAATTCATTTATTGTTGAATGTAAATTTTCAATTTCTTTATGAAAGTTTAGTTCAGGCTTAGACGTAACATTTTGATTCTCTTCCATACTACTTTTTATCGAATTTACGGATACTATTTCAATCTTTTTTTCCATTTCATTTAAGCGAAAATACAAATCATCAATTTTCTTATTCAAATCTCTTAAAACGTCTGTATAAACTCTATTTTCGAGAAAAGTTCTAGGCTGAGACGTAACTGGCCTGTGGACTTGAATCGACTTGATTTTTTGTGAAAAATCTTCCATACTAATAATATTAGTTTGCTTATTAAAAAATCTTCGACTGCTTCGACACTACATATTTTAAACGATTTTAAGCCTAGAAACATTAAAATTATTTCGTCGAAAAATTCGACAATCGACATATTTTAGAAAGATGTTTTAATTTCATAATTTTAATTTTAAGTCCAATTAGAATTTATTTTTATATAAAAATTAATTTTAAAACAAATTTACTTATAATAAGCAATTTCCTTGCTTCTAATGATCAAAAATATATTATAAATATTATATACCTCGACACATGTGATTAACATTAACGATTATCACATGTGATTAGTGGTGACTCCTACAAGAAATGCCAAAGAGCTTATTGTAAATGCCCTTAGAAATCACCCTGAGGGTCTCATGCTAACTGAATTGGCATCTATAACTAAGATGAACAGATTCACAGTTACGAAGTACGTCCATGAACTCATCGGGAATGGTGCAGTGATTCAAAAAGAAGCTGCTGCAGCAAGAATTTGTTATCTCAGAGAGAAACTTCTTGAAAAAGTTAAGGAAAGAGAGGTCATTGAAGAATTAAGAAAGGGGATATGAAATGACTACTAAAAAATCAACCATTTTAAATTCTAAAGGACTATCTTCTGCAGTCGCTGCAGTAATAATAGCAACGATATCTGTGGCTTTAGTTGGAACAACGTATTTCTTTTCTAGAGGAATGATTGAGAGTGCAACAGCAGAAACATTCGAACTAATAGACATGTTTGGAAATAAAATCATAATCAAGAATTTAGGAACACAGCCTATATCAAATTTTAGAATTTTAATAGATGGTAATGAAGTTGAAAATACTATAGAAGGAGGTAGTATTGAACCAGGAAAAATTGGAACCATAGTTTTGACTAACTTAGAAGGAATTCAACCAGGAATACATCAATTAACTATAGTTTCAAGAAGTATGTCTCAAACTTGGCAATGGCAGTTTAATTATGTTACAACTTCTGTATCCACTACAACTATAGCTGAAACTACAACCGAGAGTACGACTTCAACTACTACGACAATTTTAGAAGAAGGTCAAACAAAACAAAGTATAGAATTGTCAGTAAAATCACAACAAGGTAAAGCTGAAATAGGCAAACCTGTAAAATGGACAAGTCAGATTGAAATAAACAACCCCTCGAATGTTGATATAACCAACTATTTAGTCAATTTAACTATCCCAAAAGATGCTGAAAATGTTGCAATAAGGGATTCTACAGAACGAATTTTGACAATGAATGAAAATTCCTTAAAAGTAAATGTGACTGAAAAAACTTATGCTTCTTATTCTGCTGAATATGAAACCCCAGCTCCGTATAAAGAAGAAATAAACGAAAGTAAAGATTGGAAAAAATTGATAAAAGTTAAGAGTGATGCTACAGTTCATTACATGAATGTCAGTGTTGATTCTGAAATTTCTGAGAATATAGTTCCTAGAATTTATTTAATTCAAGGAGATACAAAAATAGACATAACTTATAATTCATCTTATAACGTTTCATTAATTGATTCTAATTCAAATGGTAGAGTGGATACTATTTCTTGGATTGTACCAGAGTTATCTGAAAAATTATTTGGAATATTGGATGTAGGGTCTTGGTTGAATGTATCTCTTTTAACTCCAAATCCATCATTATGCAATGAGACATATCCTTGTTCATGGTCTCAAAATTCTAATCAATGGGTGAATGCAACAGTCGAATGTAAAAATGCAAATTGTGGTAATGTTTCCGGTACAGTTAAATATAATAATTCTGCTACAACTTGGAGTTTAGTAAGTACACAATCTGGTGATCAGCCATTCTATATAACCTCTGGTGGTTCAGGGGCAACAATCAGTCCAGATAGCACATGGTATAATGCCACTAAAAATTTACCACCATCAGCCTTAGGTTCCAGCATGGCATATTTTGCTGCATTTGACAAAACAGTAAGATTTGGTGGTACTACTAAATCAACAAGTGGTATAGTAAGTAATCAAACATGGATTTACAATCATACAGATAACACCTGGTATAATGCCACTAGAAACGATGGTAATGGGCCAGTGGCAAGATGGCAACGTCCAGCAATGGCATATGACAATAGTCATAGTAGGATTATTATGTATGGTGGTTATAGTGGTTCTGCAAGATTATCCGATACTTGGGAATATAACATGGGTGGCAATACTTGGAACAACATGAATCCCTCAAGTAATCCTGGGGCAAGAAGTTATGCAGGATTAGTATATGATTCTAAAAATGATCGACTAATATTCTTCGGTGGAACATCAACTGGTAGTGACTATAAACAAGATACATGGATTTATAATTATTCTTCAAATACTTGGCATCAAATACCAACATCAAATCCTGCACCATCTGCAAGAGAAGAACATTCAATGGTTTATGATAAAAGTTGCAAGTTAACAGTTATGTTTGGTGGTGTTGGTGGTTGCGGTGTAGGTACTACAGGAAAATGTAATGATACTTGGGTATTTAATTATACAGACTCTACATGGTATCAAGTTGCAAAGAAGGGTGCATACACACCTCCAAATATGACGGATCCTGCTATGTTCTTTTCTGATAGTTTAAATAAAACTGTTTTGTTCGGAGGTGTAACCTCTGCAGGAACAATAGATGATATTTGGGTATTCAATTGTTCGGATTATAAATGGTATAATGTAACTAATGATATAGGAGGTACTCCACCACAAGCCAGATCAAATATGGGTTTTGTATATAATGCTAACTCAACAAATATGATGATACATGCTGGTTCAATAGGAACAGGTACATATTATGCGCTTAATGATACTTGGCTTCTAAACTATACACCAGGTGGTAGTGGTTTAACCAATATCCAATTATGTGGAAATCTAATCATAGGTCAAAAATGTCAGTTAAACTGGACATTAAAAATAACTGATTCAAGTGAAAATCCTTACAAAATAAATGCGAACTTTTCGACCGATGACAAATATGCACAAAATGAGACTAATAATGCTACAATAAAAACAGAATTGCCAGATATAACTAGTCCAAGATGGTATGATAATTCAACTAATAATACAAGGGCTGGACTACTAACAGAATTTGATCTTAGATGGACCGATAACAAAGGGCTATCTGGTTATGTTTTTAGTCTAGACAACTGCACAGGGGAATTCAAAAATGATACTGATGAATGGAAAAAGATGTCGGGCATAGGAAACTGGAGCAATGTCACTAAATACATTAACTCAACGGATAATTGTCCACTTAGATGGAAAATATTCGCCAATGATACATCTAATAATTGGAATGTAAGTAACATATTTAGCTTTAATACAGCTAATGGTCCTGGATGGTTCAATACAATTCTTATTGAACCGAGTCCTATACTTTGTAATAATACATATCCATGCGAAAAAATACTTTATAGAAATTTCATCGTAAGCGCAAAGGTTGAATGTAAGAGAAGTGATTGTGGAAATGTTAATGGAAGTATAGAATACAATTCTTCTTCCCCTATACCAGACGCACCCATAAGTACAGTTCCTTGGACACTTCCATTATATGTTGCTTCAGATAATTTACATGCAATTTCTTACACGAGTGATTATCCTATTAGTGGAGAACCCGTTGAATATCCAGAAAATGCATCTGACAATGACTTCAATGATACGTCAACATATGCTCATATACATGCTGTATCTTATTCTGGTGACCCCCCTATGGATACAGGTAGCATAACATATGAATGGAACTTCAACGGGACCTATCCAGGTGCGACTCTCTTCTATACTTGGACAACTATTATAAGAAGAATTTTAAGCGCTAACCGTGAAATTAATATATACCTCTATGACTGGAATACTCAGGCTTTTGATGAAAAGATTCATTCTGTCACAAACCAATCCGGCACTTTTAGTCTTGATTTAACATCCGAATATATCAATTCCACAGGTGGAATAAAAGTTAAATTCGAAGCTGTGGCAGGTAGTACTATGGGTACATTTGCTGATGCAGAAATTTATCTGAATGACACATACATCACAACAAAAGCACAAAATATGTTAACATGCGGTAATGTGAATAAGGATCAGACATGTCAATTAAATTGGACAGTAAGAACTACAGGTCCAATAAATTCTGCTTATAAGATAGGAGTGAAATTCAACTCATCATATTCAGAAATAAAAGACAATCACACTGACAACGCAACTATAAAAATTGTTAGAGCATACCTAAAAAGTATCTTGGACAAACCAATACCAAATATAATCACCAATATCAATCGATATGATTTGTTCAATGTAAGCGCGTATGCTAAATGTAATACCACAGATTGTGGCATTGTTTACGGTACAGTTAGGTATAATAAATCTTTAACAATTCCAGATACGACTATCACCAATTTAGATTCAGAAAAACCGTTCTATGTAGTACCTTGGGTAAGGCCAGTTGATTATAACATAACATTGAATGGCGGTTCTGTTTTAAGTCCGTTGAATGCCTTTGATAATGGGTATAATGATACAAATACTTCTGCAAGAATTGTTGCTGGACCCTATTTAGGACCCACTTCTGCAGAATATATTTTCTCATTAGGTAAAGCTCGATATGGGACGCTTTACATAACAGCTAACCATTCGAGTGATTTGGGTGGTGGTGTATTACAAGTCTATAGATTCATACCTACAGGGAGTTGGGTAACTATAGCTCCTGTTTCAGAAACATTACAAACGTACAGTTATTTGGTTAATGTCTCAAATGGTTATGTAAACTCAACAGGACACGTAAGAATAAGAGCTTTATCTTCTGGAAGTGAAACGGGAGAAGAAGTTTTATTGTTTGACACATACATAACGACTATAAATAACCCAGTTTATTGTGGTTACATGAAAAAGGATGATTTATGTATATTAAATTTGACTTTGAATGCGACGGGCAATGTGAATGATGTACGTAAAATTGATATTAACTTTACTTCTTCTGATATCTACTTATGGAATGATACAGACGATGCAATTATAAAAATAATTGACAATCAAAAACCAATTTTCTCATCAAATTCAACCAACTCAACTATAATAATGTTACCTATAAAATTCAGCCTGAGATGGTCTGACGATGGGGGACTAGATTCATATAAATTTTATCTAGATAACTGTACAGGTGGGTTCGTAAAAATGACTGAGAAAAAATTCCCAAGTGGTGCAGGAACGTATAATGATTGGAGCAATGAAACAGCATATGTGGCCAATTTTAGTTCTGTCGGATGTACAGTAAGATGGTTGTATGAAGCGAATGATACAACTGGCAATAAAATAAACAGTTCCACTTATAGTTTTAATACAGCTTTTGCTTACATTACTAGTTATTTGATGATGCCAGATCCTGATGTTTGTACTGATGACAATCCATGTATGGAACGTCAAAACGTTAACTTTACTATAATGGGAAATACAACTTGTACCTTAGTGCCAGCTGGTTATGACTGTGGTCATATATTAGCCTATTTAAGATACAATAAGACAGGTTCAGAACCGCGTGAATTAGTAAATGCGACAGAATCTCTATCTTCTACAGTATATTTCAATGAAACCATGCTACCAACAAATAATATGAGCTTAGGTTATAAGATTTCAAGTTCACAATATTCATTACCCGATTATGCCAATGTTCCGTTAACAGATGATGAATATGTATATGTGAATTCTACTGGTGGCGGAACACTTGATACGACTTCCAACTCATCATTAGTTTGTACTGGCAGTGTTTGTGACTATGATACTAGTGAAGAGTGTGGCGCATGTAGTCTGTGTACATGGGATTGGGACGAATATTGTAAACCTAGAAATTACCTTACAAGATGTAGTAATTACAATCCACCTTGTCCATGCTCTTGTTACTCAACACTTTCGGAAGTGTTTGTACATCATAGATTTGATTTCAATATTTCTACAATTCCGATAAATAAAATAACCAACATATCCTTTACATACGCCGGGTATTATGAGAACATTGGAGATAATACTTCTGCATATTTACAATTCAAAAATGTTAGTACCTCTTGGACTAGATATGCTTACTTAACCAATACATTAACAAATTATAATATAATTTTTAACTCTAGTTTTAGTTCTTTAATATCAAATGGAATAATTAAGTTTGCTGCAACCGGTGATGCATATGCCGGATCAAATATGACTTTAAGGACAGATTTTGCAAAACTTATAGTAACATATAAAAGGGATAACCCACAACCATGTGGTGTTGATGCATTGACGCAGGGGGATACGTGTATAGTCCAATGGGTCATAACCCCAACTTCACTCCCCGGTACTAGCTGGAAGATGGATATTAATTTCACATCTCAAGAATACAATGTTACTGATGATACCAATAACACAGTTATAAAAATAGTAGAATCAAACCCACCTAAGTATTGGAATAATTCGACCAATTCAACATCAGCTGGTCATGTAGTAAAATTCAATTTAAACTGGACTGATGATACTGGATTATCAGGTTATATATTTAGTCTAGACAACTGCACAGGGGAATTCAAGAATGATACTGTTGATTGGCAACCTTTGTCAGGTAAAACTGCTTGGACAAATATTTCAGAAGTTGTCAATTCAAGTTTAGGTTGTAGTATTAGATGGAAATTCTATGCAGTAGACGTTTTTGGTAATTTGAATGAATCAATACCATTCCAATTCTATACTACAAATCAACCACCTGCTGTACCAACTATAATGAATCCTGTAAAAGGACAATGGTTTAATGAAAACACTATCAACCCATACACATTTTCATGCAATTCAACTGATCCGGATACAGATCCTATTTCTTATAATATTTCATGGTGTGAACAACTACAGTCTTGTTCGTACAAGATAATATGTAGTGCTGATTCGGATGGTAATTGTGGTGATAATTATGATTGGAGATCTAATATGCCAGATGATGACAACATAACGATAAGATGTGAGGCATACGATGGAAAACAAATGAGTAGTTTTGGATATACTTGGTTTAAAAAAGATGTCACAGATCCCACTTGTATTCTTAATATAACTGATGGTGCAATACTCATTTCAAATTACAGAATTAATGGAACTTATTGGGATGCATTCAATGTTAGTAATGTCACTTATTTCTATTTCAATGAGAGTACTAAAAATTGGGACTTTATTGGTACAAATTCAACATATCCAGATTTCACTATGGGTTGGAATGTTCCTTCCATTTTAGAAGGCAATACTAATGTAACATTAAGAGCAATATGCAATGACACTGCTGGAAATTCTGCTAATGATACAAGAATGGGAATAATTGTAGATACAGTAAATCAAAAACCACGAATATGGAATTTATGGATAAGAGATTATAATGATTTTATTATTTCTGAAACAATGACGGGTGTGAATGTTTATTTCACCGTTAACGTAACTGATTCAGATCCGTACAGAAATATTTCTTATATACAAGGAAATTTTACTCTACCGAATGGAACTAGTGTTTACAAGAATTTCACCATGTCTCCAGCAGGAAAGCAATATACACATAACTGGACTTATGTTATTCCATATAATGCAAAAAATAGCCCACCTAATGCCACTATTAACGTAACTGCTTATGATCGTGACAAAGCTTGGAATGCTACTAATAGAAGTCTTTGGATAAGGAAGACAGTAGAATTTGTTTTATATAATGCTCCTATTAATTTCTCCTTGGCTTATCCGCTTCAAAAAGTTACTGCAATGACCGGTCAAGGTTGGCCCTTATATGCTGCGATGGAAGGAAATGTAAAAATGAATTTGACTCAAAAAGCAAAAGAAGATCTTATAGGTATGGTAATCCAGAATGAGAAAATAGGTATAAGGAATGTAACATGGAATGTAAATACAACAGGACCATTTTCACAACTTGTTGCTACAGATTATTTAATCATAAATAGAAGTGTAACCCCAGGGTTTGATCAACCCATATACTATAAGCTTGATGTGCCTTCTATAACACCTCAAAAATACGGCGGACAAGTTGATATATATGGTAATTGTAGTAATGATGTTTCTTGCCAAGAAGAGTATCCGTAAAATTTAACAAAATGCACTAGTTGTAATTAAAGCATCTAGGTCTGCACATAGTGTAAACGTATGACTTCCCATGTTAGAATCATCCCATGAACATGTCCATCTAGATTCAGGTTCATTGATATTGCCTTGACAAACTAATGTGCCACCATCGCAAGAATTACCTTCGATTACATACCATTTTTTTCCTTCACAATTTCTCAGTACTGATTTAGCTTCTAGATGACATTTACCATTTCCTAGATTTTCTGCTGAAGTTGATAATTCGCCACCACAAGGGATAACTGGTTTATTACCACCCAAAATTCCTAGAGGTGTAACACCATTTTCACTCTTCATCATCGTCGTCGATATAAGTACAATTCCAACTATAAACAGGATAATTATTGCCAATAGTTTATACGCCATAATTCTATATTTGTAATGAGACGTATTTAAGTTTTCCCATGACTTTTTTGTTTTCTAATTTTTTAACTTACTAGTAGTATCATTACAAACAAAGGAATAAACTTATAATTAGGAAAACAATATTATTAGTAAGGCGATTGTTTCAGGAGTGTCACAACGATGAAAAAACAAATTTTAGCAATATGCACTATGCTTATTTTTATTAGTCTAACTGTAGTATTTAGCTACTTATTCTTTTCTGGAGTGAAAGCTCAAATTCCAGTTTCAAGACCGACTACAGCAAATGTAACAATCATGGGTCATGTAGGATATCTAATAGTTAGCTATACTCCTGTGAACTTTACACCGATACCAGCTGGTGTAGATAATGGTTTACAACCAGCTACTACTAATAATCCGAAAATTGCTCAAACCTATTTGAGGCCAAATGACAAGCCTTACATTCGTGTTGGTACCAATGCAACTTCTAATGTTAACTGGTGCTTGTATATAAATGGAACTGATATAAACAGTACTGTAAATCCAATATACCAGTATATACCTGTAAATAATATATCTTTCAACACTACTTGCAATGGATCTTTACCATCGCCACAAGCAGAAAAAATACTTTCTTATGGTTTACAACAGGTGTGTTGTGGTTTGGGTCCACGTAATTTTACAGATATTTACTTTTATGTAGACATACCCGCAGGTTGGTTAAACACAACTTATGATGGTGCATTTTGGCTTTGGGCAAATGGTACATCAAATCCTTCTGAAGACAATTCAACTTGGTATGGTACAAGGGGTACTGGGGTTGGGCAGGGTAACACATCTGCGACAATAAGGCAATATATAGAATTTGCAGTAGGATGGGTACCAGTTGGTTTTGGTACTATGAACCCAGGTACTACATCTAACGCAACCTTTGCTGGAGGATTTCCATCTAATGCTACGATAGGAAGAGGAACAAATATATACGTAGATCTTTATGTTAATGGAACTAATTTAAACGGTACATCAGGTGCTGCATTGACAGGATGGAATGGTGCTCCGTCCCAAATAAACGCATCTCAAATAATGTATTCAAATGCATCATGGGGTGGTGGGGAATTAGTTACGGGAAATTTCTATAAGAGTTTAAACTATGTAAGACCTGCTACTTCCGACTGTTTAAACGCGAATCAATCAAGTGCTAATTGGTGTGGAAATTGGTACAAAAGTAAAAGTTTGATAATGAATGGGAGTACGGATCTTCTCAGTTGGTGGAATATAACTGTTCCAAATAATGCACTTGGTGGTGAGCCAATGCCTGCTGGAACATTTAGAGGTGACGTATCATTCAAAGTTGTGAGGGCCGGACGTGATCCAGATGTTGAATAAAAAGATTATCATTAGTTTATTATTAATGGGAATTTGTTTAGCTACAATAGTAAATGCAATAGGTCTAAGTCCATTGAGCATGGATATAACTGTTGAGAAAGGAAAAGAAGTTGAGGTAGTTAGAAACATACAGGTAAGCAATCCTGAAGAAAATCCAATACGTATATCAACTCATGTGACAGGTTCTGTAGCTGATTTGATAACAGTACAGCCTGATACTTTTGAATTGCCTGCAGGGCCAGGCATACGTTCTTCTGAAGCTAGACCATATACGTGGGTGACAGTTAATTTCAAAATACCTAGAGAAGTTAAACAATCCACTTATACCGGTGAAATAATATTTACACAACAACCTATACTTGGTGGTACGATGGGAGTTTCAGCTGAATTGGGAATTGGAGTTAAACTTAATATAGGTCAAATGGCCATAGCAGAATTTCCACCTTACATCTTAGTTATGATGTTTGTGATGGTAGTCTTATTAGTCTTGTCTATTGGTTTTAAGAGGAAGATGGTATGAAACACAATCAATTTTATGGAATTTGGATATACAGTATACTTTGTTTACTTCTAGCATTTCTCTACAAAAATGCGACAGGTGTTTTTGAAACCAATATAGCTAATTACAACTTATCTCTTTGGTCAGCTTTAGCAGTTAATGTATTTTTGATCGTATATTCTATTTTGACTTTCAGGGAATCAAAAATCATAGCAATATTGGGAATTATACCAGCACCACTATCTATTTACCTTTTCTATCAGAGTTGGACAAAAATGAGTTATGAATACTTGGCAGGATTTTTAGCTATACCAATTATACTTTTATTAGTAGCAACTTTAATCAGGCCTAAACCAAGACAAAGACTCATGGAAAGTATGCCAGCACCTCAACCACAAGCTAGGCCATTGCCCAGAACTTGAGTAAGCAATTAAAGTTAGTAAAACAAATAATTTTTAGTGAGATGGTGTTATTGTATAAAATCAAGGAAATTTCTATAATTTTTCTAATTATAATTTTTTTCTCTGTTTTATCTTTCAAAAATTTCCATGATAATTCTGTAACGGCGCAAAATATAGTTCAACAACTACCTACAACAGCCAATGTTACGATTTTAGGATTCCTAGGTGATATAATTATTAAAAATAATCCGGTTAATTTTACTGTGGGTGATGGCCTATCTCCTGGAACTGACGATAATCCAAAGGCAAATGGTCCGGGCATTTATCCACCGAACCATGGTTATATCGAAATAAATACTAGTTCTGGCACAAATGTAGTATACAATATTACAATAAATGCTAGTTATATGATTGATACTTTTGGTACATCTAAAATCAATGTCAGTGAAATAAAAATCAACAGCTCTGATTGTGGAATATTTACACCAATTGAATTATCGTATACACTCCAACCTATATGTCAAGAAGTTCAATCTAAACAAACTGTAAAAATTTATTTCTATTTAGATGTTCCAGTTGGACAATATAACAATACTTATAATGGTGAATTTTGGGTTTATATTTATAGTAATAAAGCAGACCCTAATAACAACAATAGAACGTGGCATGGAACTATAGATAATACTACAGCAAAAATAAAACCAGTTATAGATATCGTATGGGAGCTTAAACCTATTACTTTTGGTACATTGATTCCAGGTGCAATTGCCAACGCAACAAAAGACAGAGGTTTCCCGACGAACATATCTAGTACACCTTTAACCAATGTTTATGTAGATCTTTACTTAAATGGTACTGATTTGTTCAACTTAGCAGATCCAACTTTCTTCATAGGATCTAATAATATAACTTATTCTAATGCAACTGATATTAATGGTGATGATTACCCAGAAAATTGGCCTAGCGGTATTAGTCCACTAAGTCATTCCTTTATTAAAAGAACATGGACTGATGTTAGATATGGTAAATTTTATGAATTCGGTGGTGAGTTCCCCAATTTTGGATTAATCCCCAACAATACTTATAGACTAAGTTGGTGGAACATAACCATTCCTTTGGGAATGATTGGAGGAGATTACGTAGGAGATTTACGTGCAAAAGCAATAGAGGCAAATTATGACCCGAATGTTGTATAAAAGTACAGTGTTAGCAATACTAATGTTCATCTGTTTAGCTACAACAGTTAATGCTCTTGGAGTTAGTCCACTTCATCTAGATTTGACTGTAGAGAGGGGAAAAGAAACACAAATCACTCATAACATTCAGGTACTTAATTCGGAAGAGAGTCCTTTGCATGTTACTGCTACTATTACTGGTTCTATAGCACAATTCACTACGATTGAACCCAAGGAATTTGATATAGATGCAGGACCAGGTGCGTTTTCAACAAAAGCCAGACCATTCAAATATATTGCAGTAACTTTTACAATACCTAGAGAAGTTTCAGAATCAAGTTATAAGGGAGAAATTCTATTTACAGAAAGACCAACGACTGGTGGGGTTTTAGGCACAGCCCTTCAAGTTCCTGTTACAGTTAATCTAAAAATCGGTACAGTTGCACCTGCAAAATTTCCTTCTTATGTAATAATAATGGTAGTCTTGTTAGCACTGATAATAATACTTTCTATGTTCTATACAAAGAAAACAGGTTTCAATAAAAATTTCTTGACTATTTGGATGTATGCTGTGTTTTGTTTAATTTTGATTTTATTGTACGAATTTTATACAAACATATTTGATTATAAAATATCAGGCTATAACCTATCTTTATGGTCGGTATTGGCAGTTAACCTATTTTTGATAATAGCTTCTATATTGATTTTCAAGAAGTCAAAAATCATTGCAATATTGGGAATAATATTTGCGCCGATATCGGCATATCTATTCTATCAAAGTTGGACGAATTATATCTATAATTATTTAGTTATTTTCTTAGTTATTCCTATCATACTTCTGCTTCTTTCTCTAAAAAAGAAATAAAAATAACGTCTTGAATTCAAATATATTCAGTGATAGAGTGAATTACAAATTATTTTTAATGTTTGTTTTAGTTTTCTCTACGTGCATTCTTTTATATGTTGAACGAGATGCAATAGCTACTAGCGAACTTTTAGAACGTATATTGTTAAAAATCGTGGGATTTAGAATAGATTCAACTTTGAGCACCGATAAAGATAGTTACTGCCCTCCAGAAGTTGTCAATGTAACAGTTAAAATTGAAAATAAAGGAGGAAGAAATGCAACTGGAGAACTTGTTGTAAAAATAATAAATCTAGATGATGGGACAGTTATACATTCTCAAACTTGGTCAAATGTGGAATCATTGGTCGGAGAACCACCGAAATATTATAATTCATATTATACAGTTCAAAACACGAATAAACCAGGCCTTTATACAGTTGAAAGTAATTTCACTTATCAAGAGGGGGTCTCTTATTCTAGCAAAGAAATAAGGATAAAAGTTGGTGTAGGGGATTTAAGAGTATACCCACGTGAAATAAGAGAAACTATACCTTCTGGTAAATCTAAGAATGTAACTCTGACTTTGGGTCTAGAACACGCTTGTAAAGATACTATATTATTTCTAAATAAATCTGTTGGAGATGCAGGTGACTGGGTATCTTTCTCTGAAAACAATATCTTTCTTTCTTCATTTGGTACTCAGAACATAACAGATGTGATTATTACTGTAAACATTACTCCTGCTGGTACATATTATGGGACTATATTTGCTAATGCAGATGATGGCAAAACACAAATTCCTATAGATTTAATCATAAATGTAACAGCAATTGACTTTTCATTAAATGTTTCTGTTCCATCAGAAAGAAAGAAAATATGTCAAGGCGAAGGCGTCTATGCTGATTTGAATATAACAAAATACCAGCCAAAAAATGCCACTGTGAATATTTCAGTGACTTATCAGGTACGAAACCCATCCAATTTAATATTAGATGAAGATAATGAAACATTGGAAATAAATGACACACCATTATTAGTTAAATCTCCGATATTATTCATCCCTTCAAATGCAGAACTTGGTTACTATACATTTTTAGCCATTCTTGAATATAACTCTACTTTTACACAAGGATATGATATATTTGAAGTAATATCTTGCATCACACCGCCACAACCACCAATTGGCGTAGGACCTGGTGCTCCAGCACTAATATTACCGCCGGTAAAACCTAATTATGCTTTATCGCTCAATTTATCTACCGATATTTTAACTGTAATGACAGGCAATAGAACGAGTTTTATAGCATACGTTAAAAATATAGGAACAGATAAAGTTGGTTCTGTAAAAATATCGATAAGCGGAATTAGTTTAGGTTGGATCAGCATAATACCTATTTCTAGTGATATCACTCCGGGATCAGTAGAAGAATATTTGGTAATGATAAATGTTCCTGATAATGCAAAAACTGGTGTTTATGAATTAAAAGTAAAAGCTGTAGACAAAGTTGAAAGTGAAATTCAAATATTAACACTAATCATAGGAAAAAATCCAAAAGAAATTGCTGACTTAATGTTAATAGAATTAAAAATTGCTAGGTCGAGTTCAAAGGAAGCATTATTAGTTAAAGATTGCATAGATTTGACAACTGTTCTAACATTCTTCAATGATGCTGAACTGGCTTATAACAAAGGTATGGAAGAATATGAAAAAGGAGATTATGGAAAAGCTATAAATTGGTTTGAGTATGCAATACCAATACATAAAAAAATTATAAGCAGAGTTGATATAGTAATAGAGACAGAAATCAAAACATCTAATTCTTCTAGGTTTATTATACCGCCAATATTAGATGCAAAAAAGCAATTTGATATGGCAGAATCATACTTTTATCAAAAAAAATATGAAAAAATATGTGATCCTATCATTAAGATAAGAAATTTTATAATGATTGGATTAATTTTTTGGCCAGGAATCCTAATTTTCTTGATAATAGTTATCATAATTCTGGTGGTTCTTTACAGACGAAAGAAACGTCGTGAAAGCGAAAAGATAATGGAAAGAGTGAGAGAAAGATTAAGCGAAACCCCATCAGAAGTACCGAAACAGGGAGTAAAAGGATATATTTAAGCCATCAGTATGACATAATTATTACCATTAGAAATAAACAATAGTGATTAATATTAATGGAAAAAACGTAAAAAATGAAATCGTTAAGATACTCGGAACACATCCAGAAGGTCTAACTGCTCAATCATTGTCGAATATGATAGGTGTTAGTAGGCCTACTGTTGTAAAATATATTTTCGAATTGAAAGGTTCTGGTGTTATTTATAGAAGGAGAGTTGGTTCTGCTACTTTACATTATTTGAAAAGCCTGTTATACAGGTTTCATAAAAATTTTAATGAGGGTGGATATGAAATTATTTCATAAAAAAGTGTTTTTACCATTAATTGTAACTTTTGTTTATGTAGCTTTAATTATTCAAACTGCTCATTCAGCATCGCAATTAACATATAATTTGGATTTAGACAATCCTATATTCAGATATACAGATAATGCCTTTAACAATACAAATACTTCTGAAAATGTAATATTTTCTGGAAATCAAAATATAACAAGATATATACGTCTTCCTAAGAATTCTACAATTTTGGATTCTAGTATTAATTTGACTGGTTTAATTACACCTTCACAAACTTATGGAACCGGAAGTATCGGCTATTTCAGTGTTGCTGTTGGAAATGTTACAGGTGGGATTAAGAATGATATAGCCATAGGAACTGGCAATAAATTAATGATATTACTTAATTCTTCATTTAGCCAAGTTTGGAATTTTTCTACCACCTCAGGTACAACATATAGTGTAGCAATAGGTAACGTAACTTCCAATCCTAATTCAGAAATAGCAGTTGGTTCACAAGACACATATGTTTATTTGTTAAATTCTACTGGCAATCAAATTTGGAGTTATAAAACTTCTGGTCAAGTTTGGGATGTTGCGATAGGTGATGTTACTTCTGATAGTGGCAATGAAATTGTTGTTGGATCGGATAAAGTATACATTCTAAATTCTACTGGTAATTTAACATGGACATATTCTACTAGTGGAACAGCTTATAGCGTCGCAATTGGTGATGTTAATGGTGATGGTTTAAATGAAGTGGCAGCTGGTGATGGTTCAAGAGTTTATGTCTTAAATTCTACAGGGAATCAAACTTGGAATTTCACAACCAGCGATATCGTCTATGGTTTAGCCATAGGTAAGATAACTTCTGATAATGGTAAAGATGTTATAGTGGGAGCAAATCAAACTGTATATGTCTTGAATTCTACAGGAAATTCCAAAAAAACTTATTACATCGGAGATACAATTTGGGGTGTTGATGTAGGTGATGTTACTTCTGATAGTGGTAATGAGATAGCCGTGGCTTCAAATGATAATAAAGTATATGTCTTGAATTCAACTTTGGATTTTGTTTGGAGTTATACTACAGGAAATTCAGTTCAAGGTGTTGCGATTGGTGATGTTACCAATGATCCTCTAAATGAAACTGCTGCAGTATCATTAGATGTAAACTTATATGTGCTCAATTTTGATTATTATCCGACAAATCTATCCGTGGATGTTAGCAATGATGGAGATTATGACTGGAATCATTCTGAAATTAAATTAAGATCAAGTACAACTATAGATAATTCTACTTTAAGTCAGGTTCTTCAAGATTCCCTTAACTCATGCACATCAAAAATTTGTAATGTTTCTTTAGTTTTTCATTCATCAGCGAGCGGAGAATTAAAAATATCTAACATAAATGTAACATATGATTACAATGCTTCAGATTCAATCTCGTATGCATCGCTTGCTAATACATGGTCAAGAACTAATAACACAATGGTTAATGAAACAATAGGTTATCAAGCTAAACAAATTTCTTATTATTCAAATCCAGCTAATAGTATAGAAATAAAATATATAAAAATAAACAGTACTGCTACAACATGTGATTTTGCTGGGTCACATTATACTTATACAACCGTAAACGATCAGAATGTATGTAACATAAATAATATTACTATAAGCTATAAAGGAAATTTAAGATCTCCAGATTTATTGTGGGACAACAATATGACTTCTTCTACACCCATTTATTCCAATGAGACTCTACCATATGCAGCTTCAGGGGAATCAGCTGTTAATGTTACTATATGGAATTCAACCACTTCTACATTCTTTAACGTAACTGCAAATGTAACTTTAAATGATTCAAGCATAATAGCGAATGCGAAAATATATGTACAGTGGTATGGAAATGGAACACTTTATGATATAACACCAACTTCTTCATCTACTACGTGTAATTCTAATAATCCAACATATACTCAAAAACAGGTTGGTACCGATATTTTCTGGGTTTGTAAACAGGACAGGGATAGTAATACACGTATAGACTTTTTTAAATGGAAACAAGCAAACACAAACAATACAGGAATAATATACAAAATAAATGGTTCAAGTAATAATGAACCTGTTTTTGGTACACCATTAATAAATAGAACATCTGATATTTGGGGCAGTGGTTTCAATTATTCTGTTAGTGTGAGTGATGCTGATGGAGATACAATCGAAATTAATTTTTGGTTGAAGGGAAATAGTCTTTCTTGGGAAAGGAAAGGATCTGTCAACATAACTTCAAGCGGTACAGCATGGTTCAACTATACTTCTAATAAATCTTGGGTAGGGTCAAATCAATACATGTTCGAGTATAGAGATTTTAATACAAGTAGTTTTGTTTTTCATAATTGGCAGAATACCACTACTTATACAGGACCAACTGTGGACAAGCATAATGTCTCCATAATTTATATCCAAGGTAATGATACTTATGTTAATAGAACTGGATCTAACTCTACTTTGTTTGTTATAGTTGTAAATGATACAAACTTAAATCAAAATGTAAGTAATGGTGTCAACTGTAGCTTCTGGGTAACTTCAAACGGTGTAAACTTTATTCTTGCTAACTCAACAATAACAAATTCTACAGGATATTGCAATTTTACTTTCGATCCCAATACATCCTATTCTGCAAGACAACAGTGGTGGAAGGGAGGGGTTTATCAAGATTCTTACTATAACAATAAAAATTCTACTAACTATACAGTTTCAATATATGGTTTATTAAACATTAATTTGACTGGACCTATTACTATCCAAAATTCTACTAGAGGAGAAAATGTATCAATAGAAGCTAGACTTTATGATGAAAATTATAATTATGTTACTGAATCTGGTTTAACTTGTACATGGTATTTGAATAATGAAACTATGTATATAATAGAAACAGCAACTTCTACTACAAACTCTAGTGGTACATGCAATCATTTATGGATAACTAATTGTACACATAGAATTGGAGTTTATCCGATTAATGTATCTTTGTCAGGAACTTTGAGTTACTATACTATTGTTAACAGCATAAGCTATATAAATAATACATTAAAAAGCAATTTGAATCTGACTTTAGCTAATCCAATCAACTCTTCAATATATCATAGAGCAGATACAGTAATATTGAACTCAACTGTTCTAGATACTTGTAATCAAGTTCCAACAAAATCCTACAATGTCAGTTGGTACGGAACGAGTATGAGCAGTTGTGGTTCAAATCCAGTCACAGGTCAAAACAATGACACTTGGTCATTACCGGTACTATGTGGTCCAAGAGTACAAACTATTATAGCAAATGCTACAGGAGATTTCTACAATTCAGCTCAAAAAAACATCACATTCTTCATCTATGGATGGGCTCAAGTACAGGTTTTAGACCCACCAACATCTCCTTATTTAATAAACAGAACAATCATTGGCGAATCTTATTATTTAGTTTGCTCTGTAGTGGACACGAATGTGTCGGGCGAAACACAAGTCTATAATTATCCCGTCAACTTTTGGTATGTTAGTAATTTCATAGGAAGAAATGTTACTAGGTCTACAGGAAACGTAAAAAATGCGACTTATTTATGGAATATATCTAGCAACCTCATACCTGAAAATTTCTACAGCATAAAATGTAACATCACAGATAATTCAACTCTTTATTACAATGCTTCCACAGTTGAGTATACTGTAGCAAATGTAAGAATAGCTGGAAGTTCCGATACTTTGGCTCCGATAATTTACTCAGTTAATGCGACATCTGCTCAGCAGTATAACAACGTCACTATAGATGTAAATGTCTCTGATCTTTATGGTGTGGATAAAGTTTGGGCAGACATAACACTTCCCAATTCTACTATATTTTCCCGCTTTTTAGCCAATACATCAATTTATAATACGAATGGGGTATGGAGTACATCTTTGAATTTCACTGAAATAGGAGATTATGACTTTATCGTATTCGCAAATGATACAAGCGGTAACGTCACAAATTCAACTAGCTGGTTTGAAGTTTATAATTCGATTCTATTTTATGGCAGTACGACAGACTCTACTAACACTAATACATCATGGGGCCTAACATTCTATAGAAATAACACAAATTCAATAATTCATCATTTCTCAACCAATACATCAATAGCAGAATATAACTTTACTGTTCATAAAAGATTCTTTGATTTAGGTGTAAATGTTTTCAATCACTCCCTCAGGTTTTATAATGTAAACGCAACTGCTCAAAATATAATAAATCCATTAAACTTTACCAACATTCCTTTAAATCTGGTTGACTATCCTGTAGCTAATAGAGGTCATGAGTATGCAGCAATAGAAGTACATTCAAACTTCACATATGAAAATGCTACACTAACCATGAATTATTCTGGATACCCAGTGGATTATGAAAATGCAAATTCTGTAGCAATTTACAGATGTGGAAATTGGACATATCCAACATGCAATGATGGTTGGACTGAAGTAACTGGTAGAGTTGTGAATACAACTGCTCATACTGTTTCTGCAAATATCACTAATACATCTGCATATTACAGTTTTGAGAAAGAAATCTGCGGTAACAGTTTATGCGGCAGTGGTGAATCTTGCACTAGTTGTCCTGGAGATTGTGGACAATGTGGAAGCAGCGGTAATACAGGTAGTACCGGCGGTGGTGGGGGTGGCGGAGGTGGTGGATCAAAATTAGAATCCACTTGTGGAAACAATGTTTGTGAGACAGGTGAAAATTCAGAGAACTGTCCGAAAGATTGCAGTTACCCAGAATCTCTACTTAGCTTAAGAACCAACCTAACTAATATTCAACTTGATCCAGGAGAACAACGAGTTTATGCATTATGGATAAAGAATAATGCCGATTATGATATAAATCCAACAATATCTGTAGTTGGGATGATTAAAGATTTCATAGGTTTAGAAAAGAGTATAGTTCAGGTAAGGCCAACATCTGAAGAAATTGTAGGTATGTACATTTCTATACCCAGTGGAACCGAGCCAGGAACTTATACAGGCGAAATAGCAGTAACAGTAGAAGGTAGAACAAAGAGTTTACCAGTCACGATAACAGTTTCACTCACAGGAACATCTTATTTAGATATTGTAGTTCAAGCTATGGATAAACGTGTGGGTATGAATGATACTGCGAATTTCCATATCACACTATACAATCTTGGTTTCAAGAAAAAACTTGACATTGAATTGAGTTATTTGATAAAAGAATTTGAAACAGACAGAGTTATCTATAAAGATACTGAACAAAAGTTGATAGAAACATCACAATCATTTGTAAAAAAAGTACCTTTGTCTAACTTAAACATAACAGCTGGTAAATATTCCTTTGAAGTAAGAGCAAAATACGATGATAAGGTTGCATCAACTACTGATGAGTTTGAAGTAGTTACATCTTTCTGGACGTCTCAACGAATAAGGCAAATATTCATAATAGCTATTTCTGTATCTTCAATTATCACAATAATTGTTGTAAGAAAAAGATACAAAGAGTGGAAACTCTCTAAGGCCAGGTATATTTTCCCGTTGAATTATAACAAATTACCAAAAGGTCCATTGTGGATTGGTAAAATAGCAGAGACTGATAAAAAAGCAACCTTTACTATGGATGATCTTAGAACGCATTTAATAGCTGCAGGTGCAACTGGCTCTGGAAAATCTGTTTCAGCGATGATATTTGTAGAAGAATTGTTACAACAGAAAATACCAATAGTAGTATTCGATCCAACTGCGCAATGGACTGGATTTGTCAGACCATGTAAAGATGCTAATTTAATGAAATACTATTCGGAATTTGGGATGAATCCGACAGATGCAAGACCATACAATGGAATGATATACGAAGTTACAGATCCTAAAGTCAAAATAGATTTCAAGAAATATATGAATCCAGGTGAAATAACAGTATTTACTTTGAATAAATTGAAACCCGGAGAATATGATGTTGCTGTTTCTAACATAATAGATACTATATTTGCTCAAGGATGGGAAGAATCTACAAAATTAAGAATGGTCGTAGTATTTGATGAAGTTCACAGATTGTTAGAAAAATATGGAGGAACAGGTGGTTATGTTTATCTAGAGAAAGCATGCAGAGAATTCAGAAAGTGGGGTATTGGTTTAGTAATGGTATCACAAGTACTCTCAGATTTCAAAGAAGCAATAAAAGGTAATGTATTGACAGAAATACAATTGCATACTAAATCATTGGGCGACCTCAACAGGGTAGAGAAAAAGTATGGTTTAGATTATGCAAAAAGAGTTACAAGATTAGAAGTAGGGGTTGGCATGATACAGAATCCTAGGTATAATGATGGTAGACCATGGTTCATTGCATTTAGACCAACTTTGCATGAACCACATAAAATTACTGATGCTGAAATGGAAACTTATAAACAATATGCAGCTATACTCGCAGATGTAGAAGATAAAATAGAAAAATTAGAGAAATCTGGTAAAGATGTGTTTGATTTAAAAACAGAATTAAGATTGGCAAAAGATAAACTGAAAAAGGGTAGATTTAGGATGGCCAAAATATATATTGATTCATTAACCAAACATTTAAGTGGGGAATGAGAGAATAGCAGAAGAGAAAAAACCACGTTTTGGAAAAATGTTTGGATTGTTTAAAGGAAAAACTCAAACTCCAACACAAGAAATTCCTGCCGCTAAGAATGAAATAAAAGAAATATCACAGGCCTTTTTACAACAGCAAAAACCTGAAGATGTAACTCTAGAAATTCAAGAACAACCAAATGAAGAATTAAAGGGGGAGATTACACAAGAGACAGAAATAAAAACTCAAGAAAATGTCGAAGAGGTTAAATTAGACAATTCAGAAAAAACAAAAAAATTAGTAGAAAGGTATGGTGTAACTAAAGATATCCCAAAACGTAAAATTGAAGAGACAGTTAAAAATGGAGAGAAAGAAAAAATTCAAAGTTATGATGAAGAAATAAAATTATCAGATATAATTCTAAGACTCGAAAAAGTAGATGGTAAAATAGATATAATGGACCGCTTTAGAAATGATTTTACTGAAAGAACTACACAACTAGCTGAAGAAATTGGTGAGTTAAGATCGATGGTAATGGAAAGAGAACGCGCTCTCGATAAAGTAACTGCTGAATTTGAAATGGTTAAAGATGCTGTTGCTGATATTCGACCTCAAAAAATTAAGAAGGAATTAGATAAAAGAGAATTAGAAACTATGGAGGACAGAGCGAAAATAGAAAAGATTGAAATTATGGTAAAAACTTTGAGTGAAGAAAATAAAAGTTTCAGAGGAAAGATGGAAAAAATAAAAAGTTTTGAAAATTTAGTCGAATTATCTTATGAATTAGATAGAAAAATTTCTGAGATGAAAGAAATTAAAACATATGCTGATATGATGGCTTCCAAAGTTGAGAGTATCTTTTCTGAGTTGAATGACAAGGTAAGTCAGCTTGAAAGTCAAAGAGAAAAAATAGATAAAATGGATGAATTGACAATTGAAATGACAAAAATGCTGGATGAGGTAAGTTTAAAACTTACAAAATTTGTTGAACAAAAAGATTTGAAAGATCTTAAAAAAACATTGGAAGAAGATTTTAAGAAAATGTCTGTTGCAAAGGTAGCTGGTGGAAAAACAGTAATACTACCTGATGTCGATGCTAAAATCTCTGAATTATCATCAAAGGTTGATAAATTAAAGTTAATCATTGAAAGTCAAAATTCTGTTATAATGAATATAATAGATCGTCTACAAGGTAAGGTTGAAAGTAGTTGGTAGAAATCCTATATTTTTGAGTGATATAAAGTCTAAAAAAAGGTTTCTATTTAATAGAAAACCTTGGTTTTATTCTTTAACGTATTTTCTTGCCAACTTATCTATTGTATCTTTCAGCCCTAGACCTATAGCTATAGCAATTCCCACTCCAACAGATGCCACTAGTATCAAAATTATATTGTTAATTAGCGATGGGTCGATTCCTACAAATGGCAGTGCTAGCGAAATTGCGATTATCACTGTAAAGAAGAATATAACTTTTCCTATGAAATCAGAGTATTCGAATTTTGTCGATACAATTTGTGCCTGTACGTATTTTGCAATAATGTAACCCACTAGTATTATTATCATACCTTCTAGCAAACCAGGTATGAATGCAAGTATATCACCGAAAAACGTCGTCAGAGCACTTATGCCTAATACTTGTACTGCTGCTTGTATAAATGCTAAATATATTATCCAGGATATAATAACTGAAAACAACTTGCTAATTTCAAATCCTTTGCCAAACTTAAAGTACATATCTGCTTTTAATTTTTTGAGAATCTCTTTTGTCACTCTTCCTAGTATATTTCCTATTATCCAACCAATTAACAGTAGTACTATAGATCCCAATATCGCTGGTATGAATGATATTATTGTTGCTATAAGGTCACTAAATATCCATACACTTTCTATTCCGTCCATAAGTAATATTTAGAACCTGATTTAAAAATGTTAACTTTTAATAGCGCCGAGAGAGGGATTTGAACCCTCAAGCCCTTTCGGACACAGGTTTTCCAGATTCGCATTCTTCAATGAATCCTGCGCACTACCTGGTTATGCGTTCGAGATTTCATATCTCGGCATAATTTTTCTCGGCATATTATTAAAATCAAATTATTCAATTATTAAACAATTGTTTTTCTTTATTTTTATATCGGTAAAACTTATATCCGATATTTTTAGAAATTAATATGTTATAGTATAAAGAAAAATCCTAATTGAACTTTTTTTCAGACTTTCAAATGAAAATTTACTTCATATGTTTATATGGCATTTAACTTTTATAGAAAAGATAGATTTTTGTTCTGGAAAAAGATAATTATATCATGAAAAAAAATATGAAATGGCTTGTTCTTGGAATAATTTTCATATCATTCTCAGTTTTTACTACATCAGTATATGCATTTTCTTTCAATGATGTTTTTTCTTGGATATCTAATTCCTTTGGAAGTATTACGGGTTATTTTACAAACGTCACTGAAGCTTGTCCATACGAATGCTGTTTTAAAGATCCAACTTATCAAGATAAAGAATGTGAATACCCTAAGGTTTGTGAAGGATATAAATGTGTTATTGTCGAAACCACGACGACTACGATCCCATCGACTACCACTCCAGTTATAGTTAATGAAAAGATAAAATGTGTTTTTGTGAATGCTAATTCTGAACAAAAATGTTTTACTGATGATTGGAAATTTAGCTGTGCAGGAGTAGGAAGTTGTGTGGCATATGTTTCTGGTGTAAATGGGGCAAAAATCACATGGAAAAGTAGTTGTTCTGGAGAAGCTTATACAGTAATCGACGCGTACGATGAGACTATTGGGTTTAAATGTGAAGTAATTGCAACAACGACACAACCGCAAATACCTATTCCAGCAGAGACTACAACTCCTCCACTATCAACATGCACAGATTCTGACGGTGGAAAATTTTATGATGTGAAGGGAACAGCCAAAGACCAATGGGGCGAGTATACGGACTATTGTAATAGTGATAGACAAATAACTGAATATTATTGCCAGGACAGTGGTGATGGAAGAGGTCCGACCATGTGGATTATAGGAGCGGTTGATTGTAAATTCGGCTGCAAGGATGGAGCATGCTTGCCTCAACCTACTCCTGTCTGCGGTGATAAGATTTGTTATGGAGATGAAAAGACAAGCTGTCCACAGGATTGCAGTGTGAAATGCAGTCAGGGGAGCGACTGCGGTCAGCCATCATTATACAAGACATGCGATTATGCAGGCATGCCTTCTAGTGCAAAATTACCTGGCGTTTCTTATGCATGTACTATAGATACAAGATACAACTGTGAAAATCCAGGAACATTCGAATCAAGATGTGTTGATGTGGTAGGAGCTTCATGTTTACCCTGCCAGAGCGGATGTCAGAATGGAAATTGCTTGTCAGGCACAACCTCAGGGACACCCCAGATTGGACCATGCAATGATTATGATGGATTGAACTATTATCTGAAATCATATGTCGAATATCATGACAACAAGATTTATGATACCTGTCGCGTGATCAACTCAGAGACTGATTATCATGATATTAATGAATGCAGTGAGAACTGTTATGTACTAGAGGCTTCATGTAGCGAATTCGGAACGCCTAGAACTCAGGCTTGGAAATGTCCTAGTAACACATGTAAGGACGGTGCGTGCGTTAAAGTAGATGTGAAAGAACAGATCAGATGCTTGTTTGCGAATGTAGATTCTCCTCAGACATGCTTTACAGACGATAAGAAATTTGTATGTTCCGGTACTGGAAGTTGCACTGTGGATGTGAATGGTGAGAAAGGAGCAACACTTTTATGGAAGAGCACATGCGGTGATCATACCTCTACTATTCTGGACGGGAATAATGATGATGCGAAATTCAATTGCATTCCACCTTCTAATGTCACTGAGAACCAGATAAGCGGAAGGGCGTTCGAACGTGCATACTGGCAGTGCTATGATGGGACGGAATCGACTGCAGAAGATGTTGATGGTGTTGGCTGTAATGGTGGAGATGTTTGGAAGAATGCAGCTGAAAATTTTTGCAAGAATCACTGTAAGGAAGCAGAAGGAATAACTAAATGTGGTGTAAATTCTTTTGGAGTGTCAGAAGATTGTTATGCAGAGATGGAGAAATTTGTTGTCATTCCTTCTGTCGAATCAATACCAACACAGCAAACAACGCAACAATCAATAACACCAAAAAAAGGCATACTATATTATTTTCGTGGTGACGACTGTCCTTATTGCCTAGACATGGATACAGAGATAGGAATATTGAAACAAAAAGGTTTTTTCAATGATTTCGAAGCAGCTGGTTTCAATATAAAAGAAGAGGGCGTTTCGCAACAATATGATATAAAATCAGTACCAACCCTTATTCTTTACAAAGATAAATGCAGCTTTAGAAAAGAGGGTTTCATTAAAAGTGATGGGATTATAAAGTGGGCATATGAAGCCAAATGCGAAGAAGAACCAACTTTAATATGTAAAGACAGCTGTCCTTCGGATGGGAAATGCTATCCCTTTGGCTATAGAAAAAATGAAAAATATTGTTCTGATGAAGGAGCGTTTAAAGAGCAGTTGAAAGAAAATGAAGCATGTGAAAACAATTTTGAATGTTCAACAAATGTTTGTGTAAATGGAAAATGTATAAGTTCAGGCTTTATTCAAAAAATTATAAGTTGGTTTAAAAAACTCTTTGGATAAGATTAAGATTAATTACATAGATTTGTTACGACTTTTTAGTATGAAAATGTACTTCATCGGCATAAATGATTCTAAGTCAGTAGTATATCCACATCTCTTACAGATGTAACCAATATGAATTTTTTGGTTCAATAAATTTCTTCCATATATTTTATTGAATTTTTTCTTGCAAATCGGACAATATTCTAATTTTTTTATTTTAGGTACACGTTTAGTCTTTGCCTTTATTTCTATATTCGGAATTTTTATTACAAGTTCTTTTGTTCTTTTTGGGGATAGTACATAATTTTTATCATATTTTTTTAATTCGTCTAAGGTATGATAGCATAAATCTTCTTGCGATTGAACTACACCTCTCTTTCTCAAAACTTCTTTTATCATATTTATAACTAAATCAGATCGAGGTATTTTTTTTGATGCCATGATTATTATATAGTTATTATTTATAAAAAATCGCTAATCTTCAGCGCGATATCTTTATTAGACTCCAAATTCTATATTTCATCAGTGGTTGATATAAATGGTGAATTGTGTTAAACAATGTTGATTAAAAACAGTATTCTTACACTACTTAAGACAAACCCATGGGGCTTAACGATTACCGAAGTCACTAAAATCCTTAAAATTCACTACTCTACATCTTCTAAATATTTAGCTGTCTTGGAGGCTGAAGGAAAGGTAATTCATAGGGATATAGGCATGGCAAAGTTATTTGCGGTGAAGAAATGATTTATATAGGTAAAAAATCATTGGCTAAGATAAGTTTATTTTTAATTTTATTCTTGATTATTGCAATTATACCTACTTTAATAAAATCGGATATTTCTGGTCCTCAGTTAAAAGTTGAAAACTCTATGATAGAAGGCAATTTTTGGTCTAAAAAGGTAGTTGTATACAATAATGAAAATAAACATTATTACAATGTATCTGTTTCTACTGATATTCCTGAGAATTTAATCGACGTAGAACTTTACCTTTATATTACTTCAGATCTAAAAATGGAAGTGACTAATAATCCTGTTTATAGTTTTCAAATTATAGATTCAGATGGCAATGGTTTGAATGATACTGCTAAATGGATTGTCCCTGAATTATCAGAAGTTGGTTTTTCTGTCGAAGGAAAGTTGTCAAATATTCCCTCTGATTATCAAAAAATTTTTAATTTAAACGAACCAGTAATAAAGGTAGCATCTTCTTGGAACCCTTCAAATACGAATCCTGTTGGTATTGAATTTAATTCAACGCCGAATGTTTGGCATTTATGGAATGAGAATGATGATTATTACATAAATAGTACATCAGGAGTACAAATCACAAATCATTATCAACAATATTGGACAAAAAATAAGTGGTGTGTGTATGTACAATTAGGAAGTTGGAGAAAAGTTTGTGCCGATGCTTTTAGTTGGGCTTGGTATAGTTCTTCGGATAACCAAACTTATGCTAACCTCACAGGAACAACATCAGGAAGCTATCCAGGGGGTTATAAGATAAATATAATTTATGAATATTATCTGATGTCCAAAGATACTTCAATAAGGATAACACCTACTGTTATCAATACTGGGAATGCTTTTAGTGGCTACTTGATATGGAGAATTCAGGATATTCAAATTGATATGACGCAAGAGTATGATGTAATCACATATCCTGAATTTTATTGGTTGAATGAAACACTAAATTTAAATTACACAAATGTTGAAGGTCGTTATTTTAATCTGAAAGATAATAACGCAGGGGCATATTTAAAGCTGTATTGGGATGAGAATATTTGGATAGATAATAACCAGCAGAATAACAATTATACTTTATATGTCAAAAACGAGACAGGTCAGTATAATGCACCAACAGAATTATGGTCTTATATTGGAAACTTGCCTAAAGGAAGTATTTTCACAACTAACTACAGATGGATGGATGCTTCAAATTACAATTTAAACTGTTCAACTACATCGAGTTCTGGGTATTGCCCTAACGTAACTGGTGCATGTACTGCTGACCCTGGAGGATTATGCGATTATCCGACATGTAATTGCTTTGTTAATGCGAGTCAGACTATCAATGGCAATGTTCAGTATAATTTCAATTCTCTTTTTATTAACTCAAGTGTAACAGTTACAGTGAACACGAACGCGAGCGGCGGGGCTCAAACCGCTAAAAATGGTAACGGCAACTCTGGTAGCAATGGAAATTGGGTATATGGTGGCACTGGTGGTAGGGGGTCTGATGGTGCTAGTGGGAGAACAGGTGGTGCCGGGGGAATTAACTCTGGTGGTGGGGGTTCAGGTGGTGGGGGTTCTGGCACTGGCGCTGGCACTGGTGGAGCCGGAGGTGCTGGCGGGGGCTATGTTATTTTTAATGCAACGACTTTCATCAACGTTTCTGGAATTATATATGCTAATGCTTCTTCTGGTAGTGCTGGTTTGTCAGCCTCTTACGGAGGTGGTGGAGGTGGAGGTGGAGGTGGAGGTGGTGTATCTTTAATCGCATCCACTGTCAATATTTCTGGTACTGTAAATGCTAGTGGTGGTAACGGCGGTAGTGGTGGAGCTACTACCACTTTTGATATGACAGGTGCCAACGGCGGTGACGGCGGTAGAGGCGGCTTTATAAACATTTCTTCTACATACTATTACAAAACTGGAAAGATTTATGTAACAGGAGGTTCTGGCGGTGCTGGCGGTACTGGAACAACATATGGTAACTACGGTTCCAATGGGACAAGCGGTGTCATTGCAATCTTGATAGCATATCCTAGAACTCCTGCAAACGCAAGCACAATCTCTTCTACTACGCAGCAGTTGAACTTTACTGTGAATTCCTCTGTGAACTCAAGCTTTCCTGTCACAGTCTTTATGAACGATACTTTAAAATGCAATTGGACATCAACTCTCTATAATAATGCGACCTTGCAGAACTGCACTGTCACTGGTTTATCTTCAGGAGCTGTTTATGTCTGGTATGTGAATGCCTCGACTACGAACGGGACCAATTATACGGTTTATACGAAATCTGACACATGGCAGTTTAACACACCAGCACCACCAGACACGACACCACCGATTTATTCAAATGTCGGGCAGAATGTGACTAATGCTTCTACTATCGCCCTAGGAAATTCTGTAAGTTTATGGTCCCAGTGGAGTGATAACAGTCAATTGAGTCAATGGATATTTTATAACGGGTCAAGTAATCTGACTGCCTCATCATTTGGTGCTGGAAATTGGGCGAATATTACATGGAACTCAACAGGTTTAACCAAAGGAACAACTTATACTTTGAGAATTTATGCCAATGATACATCAAACAATCAAAATTTTACGGTATGGCAATATACGATTGATGCAAACGCATCAACTTATTCAAGCAATTCAACCAACTCAACAACAGCTGGATCGGCAGTTCAACATTCTTTAAATTGGACAGATAATGTTGGGTTATCGGGTTATGTATTCCAGTTCTGCAACGGTAATTGGAATGGAACAAACTGTCTGCCAGTAAATGCAACAATCCAATTGGTACCAAACCCAAATACTAACAAAGCCTACTATAACACGACATATGGTACATCTTGCATTGGTATGCTACAAACGAACAATGAATTTTCTGATGGAAATTATGCAAATTCAAACACAACAAACAATAATTATTACGATCAAAGTCTTACTGCACCAGCTTCTAGTACTAGATGCAACTATTATAAATTCACCTTTAATCTTTCTGCTTACGGCATTCAATCAAGCCAAATAACCCAACTTACTTTATTTCACCGAGGTTACTTTACTGCAACTGGTACTATTCTTGATGCTTCTGCAGATATGTATTATTATAATGTGACCTCTAAAGGTTGGGTTTATGGGCTACCAGTAAATATAAACGACGAAACAAATATCACAGTAAATATAAGTTCAAGCTTTACAGATTTGTTCAATACAACCGATGGCTTAGTTCAGTTTGCAATAGAGCTTTATGATACCAATCTTGACTCTGGGTCGCTTATCACAAGTTTTACGAATATTGCTTACTTGAATGTGAGTTATCAAGGGTGGTCAAACGATACTTGGGTTCCATTTTCAGGAACAACTTGGTCTAATGTTACTAAAACAGTTAACTCAACGACAGGTGCAAGAATGGCATGGTGCGTCTATGCTAACGATACATCAAACAATTGGAATGGGAGTTCTTGTGTAAATCCCTTCAGCTATATAACAACTTCTGGTGCAGCATGTTCTGTTGCAATAGGGTTATCAAATGCCTTAGCTGATGGAATAGTATTCAGTAGTGTTAGTCAAGGGCAAATAAAAGATGCATTGGGTAATAATGGTGTATCAACAACAGATTATTATGTTACTGCTCAAATTAGTGGATGTAATCCGAGTTATGTTGATGTTTATATAAAAGCAAACAATTTCGTTAACGGTAGCTATACTATTGATGTTTCAAACGAAAAATTCAGGAATTCGACTACAGATACCGTTCCTTCTACTTTAACAAACACCTCTCTGTCAGCCAATTGGGTTTTAGCAGGAGATAATTTAGCTAACGGTGAAAAAATATACCTAAAGTACCTATTAAGCGTTCCATCTGCCCAAAAAGCGGGTAATTATAACAATACAGTGAGCATCTGGGGCGGTAGAAACGACCTTATACCCACTTAAAAATAATCGTCAATGTTTATAAGCGACAATTAACAATATTGTATATAGTGGATATAGTGAAAATTATCATCAATAAACAAAGAATAGACAAAGGAATGATAAAAACTGTTTTTCCAATACTGATTCTAATGTTTATTTTGATGAGTTTTTCACTTTTAAAAACTTCTTTTTCGGCTGATGTTACTTCCGCAGTATCGAATACATCATCTAATGCGACTGTAGAGAAAAATGTAGCCATATCCAGATCAACCAATTTAACAGCTGGAATCCTATTCGGTATAGTTACAGCCGGTAATAATAGAAATGCGACTGGAAACTTTAACTCTACGGAAAATACAACGTATTGGATATCGCTAGACTCAACGACTAACGTGCCTCTCGATCTTTGCATATTGGCTAATGATACCCTAAGGTCAGGAAGCTTTACCATACCCAATGCAGGTTACCATTATTCTAACTCTACTTACCTTAACTCTACACACCCAACATATCCTGCTACTGTTGATATAACAACTAGTTACGTACATGCAGCAGATGATGTAGATATGACAGGAACTACATATGTCGTCTATTTCCGATTCAGCCTTGATGTACCAGCTGGTACGCATGGAGGAACTTATTCTAACACAATTTCGTTCAAGGCAACAGAAAACACGACTGCTTGTTAATAAAGACTTAAATCATGTAAACGAAATAATATTATGCTTAAAAAACCTGAATTAATCACTTTATTCATTTTTTTCCTTATTTCCTTTTCAATAGTTAAAGCAGATGTCGGTGTAGGCATTACATATACGTATGAGGAATTATTTTTGGCCGATGAATTCAAGGAAAACTGCATAAATTATAAAATTTACAATCCCTTTGACACGGATGTAACTGCAATAATAAGCGTTGATGGAGAAATAAAACCCCTAGTGACTAGAATAGAGCCAAACAACTTTTTTTTACCAGCTTTTAATGGGTCAGATAAAGATATTCCTGGGAAACTGGCAAATAATCAACCGATAAAAGTATGTTTTAAAGCAAAAGTTTTAAGATGGCCGCCATTCTATCCATTGAACTTAAATGGTGTTATTATTGCAGGAGCTGCACGTGGGAATGTTGCAGGTACAGGAAGTTCAACAGTTTCTTCTGTTCAAGCACCATTAATTCTTAGAGTCGGTTCGATGAGATCATTCTATAATTTTGTCATCGTTTCAGTGATTATATTTGTAGTTTTGATAATCCTTGTGATGAAAGCAAAGAACAAAATGCCAAAACGTGAGAAAAAATATTGCAGTAAATGTGGCAAGAAATTTTCGGCTAAAAACAAATTCTGTCCAAGTTGTGGTGGAGAATTAGGACCTGCTTGATGGCTTAAAAACTAAAAAAACAATAAATTATCAATGGAAAATAAAAAACGAATTTATTTCAGCTTATTAATAATAATTTTAATATTTCTTACATTTTCTATATTCTCAAGTTTATATCGAAATATTATTGATCATATAATTACTGCAAAGGTATCAGCGATAGTAACATCTCTTTCTAGCGCTACAGTAGTCTCAGATTATGTTTATGATATATCGACCGAATGCCTACAGGACATCGTTCTAGCAGGTCAGTCAATTTCTGCGAATATAACTATAACAAATAACGGTTTACATGAAGGGGATATAAATATTGTTTGGTGGATTGAGGATTCACACGGTACAAATTATACTTCTAGTTCTACTATAGTAAACATTTCTAGTGGCGAAACTTGGTCATCTACTAAATCTTTGCTAGTTCCTTCTTATGTATCAGCAGGGATATATTACTTCAAAGTAAATATGTATGTCGATGCATATTCTTCCGTAGTGTATGATACCTTTGAAGTTCAATCACCCGTTACTACTACTGCTTCAGCTGTAGGAGGTGGTCGAGGTGGCGGAGGATCACCTTTTAACTTTTCAAAAAAAGTAAATGTCACTATACCTAACTTAGAAATTTTATATGACAGAGAATTGATAGTTTTTCCAGGAATACTAAAGTTCTATGAAATAAAAATAAAAAATTCTGGAAATTTAACTCTTCATAACTTGAAACTATACATTCAAGGTATAGAATTATCTTGGTTTTCCATTGAACCTGATTCAATGAATTTAAAAGAAAATGAAATGGAAATATTCAAAATAAATTATTATTTACCCGATTCTGCTGAAATAAAAAAATATCCGATAACAATTCTTGTTAAAAGTGATGAAATAGAAAAAGAAATTTATCTTACTTTAAATGTAATAAAAGTGCTAGATACAACTGAAATTTCTAATAAATTGAATATATTAGAAAAACAAATCAATGAATTAGAAAAAGAAATAAATAGACTTAGAGATAAAGGATTACCTGTTGATTATCTCTACACACTTTTGTATGATGCTAAAAATAGTTTAGAACTTGCTAGGAAGAACATAGAATTAGGAAACCCGAAAGAAGCAAGTGAATTAATAAAACACACAGAAATCATAATCAATTCTATAATAGATGCTATTTCTGAAATAGCTCCAACGCAAATAAAAATAACTTGGCTAATAACATTAGCAGCATTAATCACAATTTTAGTGATAATATTTTACTTTAAATTTATTTTATATCGTAAAACAAAACATAGAAAGAGAAAATATAAAAAATAATTAATATCATTCTTGGTGAAGAAGTGATGTTCATAGGTAAAAAATCACTAACTAAAATTAGTTTGGTTTTCATTACAATTTTAATCTTTATATTAATACCAGCAGTTTCTGATCCATTACCGTCAGTTACAAATCAGTACAATCAATCTCAAACCATAACCATAACAGGAACAAACTCAACTATTCCTAATAATTTGGATTTAATCGACGCTTTGACTTATAATGTTACTGAGTCTAAAGTCAGTTATACTAATACAACATTGTTCTATGATTCATTTAATGGATGGGGTGTTGGAACTACAAACTGCAACCAAGGCACATCAGGTTGGTCTCTATGTAGAGTCGTAGGAACGATAGCGAATTGGGGGGCTAATAATACTTTAGTGCCAAGCATGATAAATAGTAGTGACAAAAAAGTTTTAGAAGGCAACGATGTTGATACTGGTGATGTTGGAACTATAATAAAATGTGTAGATACTTCGAGTTATTCCCTGCTCTATACGGATTATGCTCTTGGTCATTCAGCATTGGACGCGAACGAGTATATTAATGTGACTATAAATACGACTGGGAATGTGTACACAAATTTGAAAGGTGTTGGAGATAGTGTCGCTTCTGTTTTGACATATTACAGTAATAATATTACTAATTATATTTCTAGTTCTACATGCATTAATGTGACGATGGTTGGAACAGGCTCAGGAGCGGCGAGTGACAGGGGATTTCTTGACGATTTCAAAATAATAGGTGCAAGCCCACTTTATAGAGCAGAAATTGAACACAATGCTACTGGGGTGACATGGTCCGGAATTTTAAACAGTATAAATGTCTCTGTAAATTTCACAACAAATGTTACTTCAGCTTTTAATCTAACAATTTACAATTTCAATTCTGGAACTTGGAATTATACTCCTTGTAATGGAGGACAAGTTACTGCTAATAATTGGAATAATTGGTGGTGCAATGTTACCAGTAATCCTTCTTATTACAATTCTACGGATGGGAAGATAAGAGTCAGGTTGAATGGAACAGTTGCTCATACCGGAGCTGCATTAATAAGGGAAGATTATGTCCAGTATTATGTTAATTATACTCCAGTAGACTCAGTACTTCCAGCCTGGTCTCAAGCTCAAGATAATAGTAGCTATAAAGTCTACAGAGGACAGGTAGTAAACATCTCTACTTTGTGGAGTGACAGCGGTGGTGGACAATTAGACAAATCTTGGCTTTCAACGAATGAGACTGGTTCTTGGATCAATTATACTGCTAACCCTTACCCAATAAGAGCTTTGAGCGGAACTGGTCCCAGTTTAGTAAACTGGACATGGCAAAATCAGACTGGTGCACCAAGAGTTATTGGCTGGATAATCTATACTAACGATACAGCAAATAATATAAACGGAACAGACAACCCCGGAAACGTGAGAAGAAATTTTACGATGTGGGGTTGGTCTAACACATCATGGTCTTTCCCATCAGGGTCTGTTTCTGGCATAGTTCCTTTAACATGTTTCGTCAACGATACAAACGCTACAGGTCCAGGCCCGATAAGTGGATACGATGTCAATTTCTATAATGTAAGCTCTACTGCTGAAACTTATCTCGGAAAAAATTATACCAATTCTTCCGGATACGCCATTTATTATTGGAATACGAATGGTTTAACAGCAGGTACATACTATCCAAAATGTAATATAACAAGCAATTCAACTTTGTTTTACAATTCTTCCGAGTATTATCAGGCAAATACGACTATATCGCTCGCAAATATCGTGGAAATAACTTTATCACAGACACTATCGGAAGGAATAATATTTGGTGATGTGACCGTTAACACTATAGGTAACCCTGCCAGGAACAATTCTCATCCAGAAACGAGGTATAATTTGACAGTCGGTTCATCTTCTACTCAAAATTTGGATTTCTATGTTAAATTAAATGAAAGTTTCGGAGCTGGAATATACGTCAATGAGAGTTCCAGCACAACATCTAACTCTACTGGATTCTCTACTAACACGACTGTTGATACAACATGGTTGATATTAGGCAATTCAACCTTAAACTGCACTAACTTAGGTACAGGCAACAACTGTTGGATAAGGATGTATTTTGATGTTTCTACTGGTGTGACATCTGGATATCGACAAAAAAATTTCACGATATGTGGAGTTACAACAGGCAGCAGTTCTAATATTTGTGGGTAGAACATAAATTATACATACAAGGTTAACATCATTGTTAATAAACGACAAAAAGTTTATAAGACGAAAAATCAAATAATAAAACAAGGTTAACAGGGTAAGAGCATGTATTTTGTTTTTAAAACAAAGCAAGGCTGTATAAGAGTTAGTGAGAGCATTTTTATTGCCTGTGTTGTAACAACCTCCCTTCTATTATTGGCAATAGTCATGGCGGCTGATTATACGTCAAGTAGTGTTGTCATGAACGCTACAATTACGCAAAATATAGCAATAACCATATCAGCTGGATTATCTCGTGGAATCTTGTTCGGGTCTATATCCGGTGGAACAAACAATAACATGGCACAGAACGATACGACAGGATCAGGAAACGTTACACAATATAACATAACAGCAGACTCAGCAAATAGTGATACGACAAATTTCTACCATTATGCGCCAGACATGAATAGACAAGGTTCATCACCAACACTTTTAATAGGAAACGTTACACATGAAGCAAACACAACAACTCCGAATGCAGGTAGCAATGTGAACATGACTAATATAGCTAGGCACAATTACGGGCAACACATGATGACAACTTCATGGGCACAAATAGGAAAAGGTAATTGTACTACTGTAGCAGCTGGTGGAAACTGTTACATTGCATATTGGTTAGATGCTCCATCAGGGATAACCACAGGAACATACAACACAACATATTATTACTGTGGAAATGCAACGAATGGAGCTACGGCTTGTAGTTAAAAATTTTAAATTTTCGTTTTTTAATATCTCCTGTATTTTAACTTAATGATTAACAAACTTACAACTATGACCACAATTATTGCTCCAACTAACAACCATCCATTGAAAGGAGTATAGAAAACGGAAAATGCCAACGGCTCGATGATAGTTGCTGAACCCACTTTTCCAATTGTTCTTATCCCACCTCTGTATTCCTTCTCTTTTGGTGTGGTCGGAATACCGTTATTGGTATCAAAAGCGAGTTCTAAAGGAGCACTAAAATAAATACATAAAGTTTGTGTTGATTCTGTTTTCGGCTGTGAACACAAATCTCTTATACATTTTCTTCTTGCTTCTGCATCCTGTGGACAGTCAATACTTTTAAGAGTAAAGTCTTGCGGCTCAATCCTATCCACAAATTTTTCTAACTCTTTAGAAATAGCCACAGAATACGTTGCAGATGTATAATCTACAGTAGAATAAACACATATTCCCCCGCAAACAACCTTTTTCTCGAACGATCTTAGAGAAGCACTGCCTTCTCCTATCATCAACCCAGCTTGGACTGTAACAGAAAGATTTATTAAAAATAGTACAAAAATGATTATGAACAAGAGTTTATCCATCTTTTCACTATACATTTTATCAGTATTTAATTATATTTAATTTTCGATTGAATAAATTAATAACCAAAAACTCAATTTAATAATATGAAGTTCAGATACCCTCTGTTAATAATTATTTCATTTTTAACATTGGCATACTCAGTGAATGCACAAACTACACAAATAACTGGTAACACTCTTTTAAATTTTAGTGTTTATGAAGCAATTTCTGCCGACTCTGCTATGATAACAGTTAATGTTACTGCAAACGATACTTTCTTCATAAACGCAACTAACACGACAAGCACAACTCTTGATTTTGTATCAAATACAACTCTTGGTAATATATCTATAATCATAACTCGGTATCTTACATACACTGATGACATAAGTTTATCTGGTTTGAATGTTGCAGGTTTTAAATACGTGAATATTACTGCAAACAATACACTTAACAGTAGCGTCTTGGCTTGGAACTTAATCAAAATTTATTATACTAATACTGAACTAGATGCGGCTGGAATAGTAGAGGATTCATTATCTATGTACCGGTATAACACAACTTCTAGTCAATGGGTTAAACTAAACACCTCTCTGCACCAAGTCTTTGAAACCGGTGTAAATACGACAGCAAAGTATGTTTGGGTTAATTTAACATTCTTCAGTTTTTATGCAATCACTGGATTAAAAGCAAACAGTCAATCATGTTCGGCTAATGCTGAATGTTATTCAAATATTTGTTGTAACGGAATATGCCAAAGTTCTTGCACTACAACTGTACCAACTGGTAGTGGGAGAGGGGGGGCGGGTGGTGGGGGCGCTACAACTATTAAACCTGAAAAAATTTCAAGTTTCACTTTATCCGAAGATTTAATAAAAATTTTGCTTAAACCCGGTGATAGTCAAAAAAGACTTATAAATATCTCAAACGTGGGCGAGAGAAATTTGAGTATAATTGTAAACATGGAAAACTTAGAAAATTTCCTAATTTTCCCTAGTGGTGTAAGCGAATATGGATTTGATCTTATTGTGGGTAAAACGAAGAGTATTCAACTTAATTTTTTTACATCAAAAGAACAGAAATCAGGTATCTACCCTGGGAAGATAATAATCACAGGAGATGGAATTGAAAAAATAATTGCCGTCCTAATAGAAATTGAATCGGAGAAACCGTTGTTCGATATAGATGTAGAAATTCCTGAAAAATATAAAGAGGTTCTACCAGGTGGACAATTATTAGCACAACTAACGATATACAATATCAAAAGAATGGGACGAGTAGACGTGGACGTTGAATATGGACTCAAAGACTTTAGTGGAAATATTATAATCAATGAACATGAGACTCTAGCTGTTGAAATGCAGGTTTCTATTCTTAAAAGCCTAAATGTTCCATATGAGGTAAAACCCGGTAATTATGTCTTCTATGCAATAGTAAAATACGACAACACTACTGGGATTGGCACCGATATATTGAGGGTAGTCAAGAAAGAGACCTGGATACAAACTACAATAATTTTGGCACTTGTTTTAATAATAGGTATAATGATTTCGATATTCTTATTAACTATTAGGTTTGTGGAAAGAAAAATAAAAAAACTTTCTAGACATATAGGAAAGATTAAATTATAAATCCCCATTTTACTAAAAAAATCATATGATAGAGATAAATCATAACTTTTTCTTTTTTGCTAACCTAGTTATTACAACATTAATTTTTATTAGTTGTTTTAAAATAGCGTATATATGGAAAAAAAGAAAATTACTTTCTACTAACTTTTTTTTACTCGGTACGACTTATTCTTTTGTATTTTTTTCCTTGACACTATGGTCATATACGCATAGTTTGTTTGCGCTCACAGTTGGTAATATATTGCTTTTTATTTGGGCCATATCGTTTTCTATCGGAACTTTTATTTTACTTTTTCCCAAAAAATCCCCCTTAGCTTATGCACCTTTGATTTATACTCTGATACCATTGATCTATTTATACACGGGAGACATCGAAATGACCTTCATTATGTCACTTGATTTATCTGGCGTTATTATCATGTCTAATTTTATTAGACTCCTATTTTTTGGAAAAAAACTTATAAAGATTGCTAGTATACCTGGAACTATGATGCTTCTAGTCAGAATTATTTACGCCTTTTCTCTTTCAACCGAACTGAATAACCCCATTTACGCATCTCCGATATACATGCTCATATTAAATATCTTTTTAGCTGTTTCTTTTATCAGTTTTTGGCATATTTCTAAAAATAAACCTGAACATTTCTTTAATATGTATGATCCAAAAATTGACGGTAAGTGATTTTACCATATCTCGATAATTTTATAAGTAATATAAACCATCGCTAAAATTCTACTAATTATTCAACATAAATTCCTGGTTTCCCAAACTTAGCTCTTTTGGCTTTATTTTCCGGATCATATTTTTCCTTATCACTTACAGAGAAAACTTTCACTTTTTCGAACCCTAATTCTTTCTTTAAGAAAACAACAGCTTCTTGGAAGTATGATAATTCTTTTTCTGATACTGCATAAAGATACAGATTCTTGTTTTTATTAGAAAGTTTTATAACCTGTTTTATATCATTGAATGTATTCATTAAGGCATCTTCACACTTGAGTATTTCTTCATCAATTTTTTTCTCATCATATACAGGCCATTTTTCTATAGAAATTAGTCTAGTCTTATTCATTCTATTCCATATTTCTTCCGAAATGAATGGTGCATAAATACTAAGAACTTTTGTTATAATTTCTAAAGCTTCATTTATTATTGACTTATTTTTTTCTTCATTTCTCTTCAAGTACCAATGCAAATCATTCCACATAAAATGGAAGCATGTTAAAGCAGATCTATTTTCAGCATTTTCTAAATTTTCAGTCATTTTTTTCAAATGTTTCTGGAATCTTGATAGCAACCAAATATCAATAGGTCTTTTTAACATAATTTTTCCTTTATCATAATATTTGTCGACTAATTCGTACAATGATGAGAGTTTATTTTTCCATGATATGACATCTTTTTCGGACCAATTTGCATCATTCAATCCTTCAGCAGAATCCATTAAAGCTATTCTAGTTGCATCAGAACCATACTTTTCTAGAGCATCTTTTAGTATGATGAAATTGCCTTTAGACTTGCTCATTTTTTCTCCTTCGATATTAAGCATGCCATTTACAGTAAATGCCTTGGGCCATTTTTCAGGATTTTCTGGCCAGATAGCAGTATGATGGAATATACAGAATGTTAGATGGTTTGGTATCAATTCTTTTGCCGAACCTCTCAAATCAAAACCATACCAATATTCAAATTCTTTTCTCATTTTTTGTAAAATTTCTTTACTTATACCAGTCCCATCAGATATTTTTTTAACATCATCTTTTCCATGAAAAACAAATTCAAAAACATTATCATTCAGTTGATGGGGTTCTATATTCTCAAGATTTATGTAATTTGCAATCGTATAGAATGCCATGTATATGACAGAATCGCTCAAAGTTTCGACTATCCATTCTTTGTCCCATGGAAGTTTAGTTCCAAGACCAGATTTTCTAGCACACGCTTTTTCTTGCAACCATTCTATCGTTGCTTCAAAATTTTTTCTTGCAACCTCAGGATAAATTTTCATATTCCTTAAACATAGTCTAGCTTTTTCTTTCCATCTCTCATCAGAAAAATTCAAGAACCATTGATTTTCTAATATCTTAACATGGCATTTCGTTCCACACCTGCAGATAACTTCATTCGAAGGTTCCCACATGCTTGATACTGCATTAATTTTCTGAAAATCATGCGCCAATTCTTCTTTTACTTGAGATACTTTTATTCCTTTATACTCGTCACAATTCTCTTTTAATATACCTTGATGAAATTCTTTCTTATAAAGTAGATTAGTTGCTTTATCCAATTTTTCTACTTCATTTTGATTCTTAATGTCTAATTCTTTACATAAATCAATAGCAGGATGTTCACCTAAACCTTCTGTCCTCACTACAGATATCGGTTTAATTTCTCTGACTTCCTTAACATCTATACCAAATTTTCTGAGATAACTTTCATTTTCGATTAAATCTCTCAATCCAATATAATCATAGGGTGCATGGGACGGCACAGACATCACAAGGCCTGTTGCATTATCAGGATTAACAAACCCAGCAGGTAATATCAAAATTTCATTCATCATTATTGGATTTATGCAATGTTTTCCAACTAATTCTTTTCCTTTTACTTCTTCTTTAACTGTAGTTGATTTTAGTTGATCTTTCAATTTCTCAACACAAGGTTTACTAACAATCCATATCTCATTGTCAACTTTAATTTTTACATAAATTATTTCTGGGTTTATCCAAACATTTGTCACACCAAAAATTGTTTCAGGCCTTAATGTCGCCATGGGCAATATTTCACCGGAAGGAAGCCTAAACTTGAATAAAATATAATTAACAGGGGTTTCCTCTTCTCCCTTCAATCTATCATGATCTCCAGTAGGACTTTCATCGTGTGGACACCATATAACTGGATGAGTACCTTTAACAACATAACCTCTATCTTTTAACAAGCGATACTGCCATTCTATAAATCTGTTAAATGGAGGGTCTATAGTAGTGAAACTCCTTCTCCAATCTACACTTACACCTAAAGCCTCTGCATCTTTTTTTATTCTCTTCTGCCAGTATCGAACGATGAATTTGGGTGATTTGAATTTTTCTATATCTTTTTCAGATACACCGGAATCTAATAAAATTTTCTTCTGTACAGGATCGCCTTTCTTTAACCTTTCCGTAGCTCCAACTATAGGTTCTCCAGTGGCATGAAAAGCAAATGGAAATAAGACATTAAAACCCTGCATTTTTTTAAACCTAGCCATTATATCTAGCCTAGTTAATGTAAAACTATGACCTAGATGTAATGGGCCATCAAGATATGGGAAGGGGAAATTAACAAAGAATTTCTTTCTTTCATCAGGATTTGCTTCGAATATTTTTTCATCTGCCCATTTCTGTCTCCATTTCTCCTCTATCTCCTTGGACATTGGGGCAACGATATCAAATCACCTTAGACTATGAATAAAATATAGTAAATAAAAAACTAATGGTTAATCTTTTAAATACAATAATTATCTGTATTTTATGGTTATGAAAAATGTAACAGTGGCTGTAGCACAGATAAATTTGACTTCCAGCCTCAAAAAAAACGTAAAGAAAATCATACGTTATATTAGACTTGCTAAGTCCAGAAATGCCGAAATTGTGTGTTTTCCTGAAGTTTCTCTAAAAGGGGAGCCTATACGTTTAAAAAACCCTTTAGTAAAAGAAATTTTTACTGAATGTAAAAGAAGTTCCATTTGGTGTATTATCGGGGATTTCATTCGAGAGAGAAAATATACTTATAATACGATGTTGCTAATAGACAGGAAAGGTAAATTAGTCGGTAAATACAGAAAAGTTCACGTATGCGAAGACAAGCCATTCTTGAAAAAGGGCACTACTTTTAAAGTTTTTAAGACTGAGTTAGGAAATTTAGGAATAGCTATTTGTTGGGATGTTTCCTATCCAGATGTTTTATATTCTATGGTCAAAAAACGAGCAGATATTGTTTTTTGTCCTATGTACTGGTGTTACGACATATGGGCACATCGAGAAAATAGTTTAATAATGGAAAAAAATGTATTGCAATCTTTAATACTCACTAGGGCATTCGAAAATTTACTCTATGTGGTTTTTTGTAGCCCCTTTATGGGGAAAAGTGAAAAAACACTCGTATCTTACTCTGCTATAGCTAATCCCCACGAAATAATAAAAGAAATATTTAACAAAGAAGGAATGATAATTGCTGATTTAAGCATTCCTAAATTACATAAAATTAGAAAGATGTACAAGAAGGATTACAAAAAAAAGTTATTTTGATATTTTTTTAACTTCATGATAAAAGTAATTTACCAGCATTTTTGAAATTCTTTCCATATCTTTATTATTCCTACTGATAAGTGTTGTTGATGGGCATCCATTCACTTCAATAATATACAAGTCATTGTCTTGTTTAATAAAATCTAGACTACACCATTTCATGCCAAAAGCTCTCGGGACTTTTTTACATATTTCCCTTAATTTTTTGTCTGGTTTAAAATACATGAAATTTTCTACATCTTTCGTGCCTGTTAGTTCCCAAATTTTACCTTTTATCATAACACCTTGAATTGCTTTATTCCCTATTATAAAAACTTTATAACCTACACTACCATGTTCTATGAATTTTTGAACTATAACAGGAGATATAGGGTTTTTATTGATTATTTTTTTTAGTTTATTGCTAAATTCTTCGAAAGTTTTCGCTCTTTCTACACACAATCCTTTATCTGAAAAAACTGCTTTTATAACTATCGGTCCTTCTATAAGGAGTTTCTTTATTTTTTCTTTATCATAACTCAATTTTTTTGAAATAATATATGTCGGTGGCGTTGGTATTTTGTGTTCTAAACATTCGAGATAAAACATCCACTTATCTTCTTGATAATAGAATGAATGACTAGAATTAATGACTTTTGCTCCGAATTCTTCAAACGTTTTAGATAATTCAATAGCTTCCCAAGTATACGGTTCAAGGACAGCGTTATTTATGATTAAGTTACAAAGTTTAGCTTGTTTTTCAATCTGTTCTTGATCAACTTGTTTTTCTAAAGGAAACAATATTACGTTAAATCTTTTTTTCAAATGTTTAATTAAAATTTTATCGTCAAGACATCTGTCCGATTCAGGATAAACGTATCCAATAGTATATTTTTTTACCATATAATATATAATCTGTTTTTATAGTATATTTTGTTATATTAAGCAAAATATTAATAATTTATAAAAAGGTTATCTTTTAATATGTAAGCGGGCCTGTAGCTCAGCTTGGACAGAGCAGCAGCCTTCTAAGCTGATGGTCGTGGGTTCAAATCCCACCAGGCCCATTTTTCTGAAAAGATAGAGTTAATTCCTATTAAAATAAATTATAATTAATGAAACTGAAAAAAGAATTGACCTTTTTTGACATGACAAATATAGTCATTGGCTCAATTGTTGGGGCTGATATTTATATAGCATCTGCATTAACTGCAGGGCTTATAGGGCCATTCTCTATAATAGTTTGGTTGATTGCAGGCTTACTTGCCATGATAATTGCAATAATTTTTGCTTACTGCAGTTATTATGTTCCAAAAGTAGGTGGGCCCTTTGCATATGTCTCTAAAGCTTTTGATAGATTTTTTGGTTTCCTTACGGGTTGGAGTATGTGGCTTGCAGAACTCATGGGTTTAGCAGTTTTTACTATAGCTTTTGTGAATTATTTGCTATATTTCCTTCCACTAAACTCTTTTCAGCAAATTATAGTAAAAGGATTGTTTCTATTTTTTATTACTTTTACTAACATAATTGGAGTTAAAACTGCTGGAAGAGTAAATGATGTTCTAACAATCGTAAAACTATTTCCACTTTTTTCATTAATTTTTCTCGGAATTTTATTTCTTGTTGTCAATCCTCAAAACATTTCTGCAAATTATTCCCCTTTAATTCCATTAGGTTTAGGAAATTTTGATAAATCTTTAATCCTAATATTTTGGGCATATGTTGGCTTTGAATTAGGAACACTACCAGCGAGTGAAGTTAAAAATCCGAAAAAAACAGTACCAAAGGCAATTATAAGTGGCATGATAATTGTAGCACTGTTCTATATTTTTGTTAATTTTGTTGTTTTCGGATTAATTAATTGGAAAGATTTGACAAGAACTTCAACTCCACTAATTTTAGCAGGTTCTATAATTTTAGGAGGAGCAGGAGCAATACTTATGGCGATGGGTGCATTAGTTTCAGCTTCTGGAGCTGACGAGTCTGGAGCGCTCGGCACTGCTAGATTATCTTTTGCTATGTCAATAGATGGTTTATTTCCTAAAATTTTCTCTAAAGTTCATTCAAAATATAAAACACCTTATATGGCATTAGCGATTCAAGGGACAATTGCATTTATTTTTTCATTTTTTTCAAGTATAACTAGACTAATTTCATTCGCTGTTTTCAATCTTGCATTTTCTTTTCTTCTAACATGTTTGGCTTTAATAATTCTCAAAAGAAGTAAGGAAAAAAATTTATATGGTCAGAATATTTTACCTTGGATTGGAATTGGAATATGTCTGTATTTGCTTTATTCCACTTCTTTATATGATAAAATTATTGGTGCTGCATTAATACTGTTCGGTATTCCTCTCTATGTATTTTTCTCACCAAAAGTTACTATGGACGATTTACAAAAATTATTCCTTTCTGAGGAGGCCATATTCTCAAGAAGGTTGGAAAGAAAAGAGAGATTTTTAGCAAATTTTATCATATTATTGCATAAAGCTTATAGTAAAGTGAAGTCATCCCACTTTGTTAAAAATTTATTAACAGGTTAGTATATTCTTATTATGACATCCGAAAGAATGGAAGCCTTGATGAGAATTGTTGTTGGTATAATATCTGGTATAATATTGGGAATATGGAAATTTGTTATATCAGTTTTAGCAGTAATACATTGGTTCTATGTTATGATAGTAGGTAAGAGAAATCCAGATCTTGCCAGATTTTCGAATCAATATTGTACGCAAGCATACAAATTTGTTAGATACATGACATTTGTGACCAATGAGAGAGTATTCCCATTCGAACAGTTAGATAAGGATATTCTACCCACCGACATGAAAAAGAAAAAATGATTCATCGCAACAATACCTGCACAAACATAATTTGGAATAATGACCTTTGATTAATCATGTATAGAACTGGCATAGTTAATCTTCCTTTACATTCTGGTAAAGCTCCAAGATGGTTATTTGAAAGAATGGTAAAATTAGCTGAAAAAACTAGTAACATTCTTATTTATGAATTTGGGCAAAAAGAATTTTTGAATAGAATGAGTAATCCATTTTGGTTTCAAGCATTTTCTTGTGTTTTAGGTTTTGATTGGCATTCTAGCGGAACTACTACGACTACCTGTGGCGCATTAAAATTTGCCTTGAATAGAACAAACTTGGGAATAAGAGTTGCTGGCGGTAAGGGAAAAGCTTCGAGAAAATCGGCGGAGGAAATAGAAAAATTTTCAAATGATTTTTCTTTGTCTACCCAAAAAATTGAAGAAATGAAATATTCCAGTAAAATGTCAGCAAAAGTCGATAATGTTTGTGTACAGGATGGCTATCAACTTTATCATCATTGTTTTTTCTTTACAGAAAAGGGGGATTGGATTGTTGTTCAACAAGGTATGAATGAGAATTATGCTAGAAGATATCATTGGTTGTATTCAAACGTAAAAACTTTTATAGAAGAGCCGCATGCTGCAATTTGCTGTGATAGAATCGAAAATGAGGTTTTAGATATGACATCAAAGGAAAGTAGAGAAACTAGAAAAGTTAGTGTCGATTTAGTCAATGACAATCCTATTCACTTGAAAAAATATTTTCTTCCGAACAATCAAAGTATGTTAACAGATTTTTTCTATAAAATTGAGAGTTTTAGTATGCCAAAACATCATCCGATATTTAATATTGACATAGGAAAGAATGGAATGGATGTATTACAAAAAGCATACGAGATACAACCTAAAAATTATGAAGAGCTTGTCGCTCTCAGCGGTATGGGTCCTAAAAAAATCAGAGCTTTAGCATTAATCTCTAATTTAATTTTTGGAACTAAAATGAGTTGGAAAGATCCGGTTAAATACACCTTTACTCATGGTGGGAAAGATGGATTTCCATACCCAGTCAATAGAGAAACTTATGATAATTCAATCCAAATATTAGAAGATTGCATAAGCCAAGCAAAATTAAACAAGAAAGAAAAAATAAGTGCATTCAAAAGGCTCAATTCATTCATAGAAGATTCAACACTTGAAAAATAACCAATTTTTTTCTTGTCCTTTAAATTTTACGAGACAATATCGACCTTTTAGTTTATTACCATTTATTTCAACAATTATTTTATCTGCTGTTTTTTCTTCTATACTATAAGTTCCTTTATCCCATATTTCAACAGTGCCAACTCCATACAACCCTTCAGGAATCGTACCTTCAAAATTTGCATAATCAATAGGATGATTCTCTGTCGCAACAGCCAAACGTTTTTCCCCCTTAGTTTTTGGTGGTTCTTTGGGTATTGCCCAACTTTTTAGAACACCATCCATCTCTAATCTCAAATCATAATGCAAATGAGAGGCGTTATGTTTTTGTATAACATAGATATTATTCTTACTTTTTTTTATATCCCCTTTTGGTTCATTTGTTTTCTGAAAATTTCTTTTCTTTGAATATTCTTCAAGCATTATAATCATCTAATTTTGATTTAACAATATACAATTAAAAATACTTGTTATCGAAATTTAATAATAAAATTATGAGAAAAATAATAAAAGATAAAGTCATGGTATATTTTTTAATTATATTTATAATTCTTATTTTAATCTATATATTTCTCTTTGACTTGTCTAATTATTGTGGAAGGTAGTACTTTTATATATAAAAATTAGATTTTATTAAAAATATTTTTGCAAAAATAATACCTTTAAATAGTTGTATCAAATCAATATTATGAGAATTAAAAATGAAGGTGCTAGAAATGGCAGATTATGACGATGAAGAAGAAATGGGAGATGACGAAGGAGAAGAAGAAGAAGGAGACGACTGGGAAGAAGAGTAAATGACCAGTTTTCAGTCAGTTTTTTCTTTTTGTTTTTTCAAACTTTCTTCTAGAATTCTGTAGGTATTTATAAAATTTGATATCTGTATCTATTCATTGACTTAAAGGATTAACTTTAATAAGTATAAGAGAAAATAAAAATACAATGACAAGACTAATCGTTTTAACTTCTGGGAAAGGTGGGGTTGGAAAGACAACTTTAACTTCAAACCTGTCTGCTGCATTATCTGAATTAGGTGAAAAAGTAATAGCTATGGATGCAAATTTAACTACACCTAATCTAGGACTACAACTCGGAATGCATTTAGCTCCGAATACATTGCATGATGTTCTCAAAGGAACAACTCCATTAGAAAATGCAATATATCCTCATCCATCTGGTTTTAAAGTGATACCTGCTGGCTTAAGTTTGGATGATTTGAGAGGTGTAGATGTCGGTAGATTGCCAGAGATTAGTTTAAAACTGATTGGCAAAGCTGATTATATAATAATGGATTGTGCAGCTGGTCTAGGTAGAGAAGCTATTTCTGCACTATCAGCATCTGATGAGGCAATGATAATTACTAATCCAGACTTACCTTCTGTCGCAGATGCATTAAAAGTTATAAAAATTGCTCAGGAGTCTAATGTAAAGATCATAGGCACAGTTGTTAATAGAATAAGGAATACCAAAAATGAATTGACTCAGTCGGAGATATCCAATATATTAGGAATACCTATAATTGCTGAAATACCAGAAGATAACAATGTTGCAATGAGCATAGCTTTGAAAAGACCAGTTATAGAATATGCGCCTAACTCTCCTGCTTCGATTGAAATCAAAAAATTAGCTGCTTGGCTTACTGGTAAAAAGTATGAACCACCAAAACTTGCAGAATCTAGAAATTTATTTTTCAGATTTGTTGAATGGATAAAAGGATAATTTTTATCATTTTTAGGTCATTATATGATTTACAATGATTCTGTTTATGGTAAGGTAAACATAGAAGAAAAAGTTATAATAGAATTAATGAATTCTAAAGCGATGCAAAGACTGAAACATGTTAGTCAAGGTGGACCTCTCATATTTCTTCCGTCAGATCATATATGGAATAAATCTAAAACTACACGTTTTGACCATTCAATGGGGGTTTTTATATTGCTAAAGAAATTTGATGCTAATTTGGAAGAACAGATTGCTGGTTTACTGCATGATATTTCTCATACTGTATTTTCTCATAGCCTAGATTTTTTATTCAACCGTAATACTGAACATGATTATCATGAAAAATTTAAAGAGGAAATAATTTTGAATTCAGAAATCCCAAGTATACTTGAAAAAAATGAAATTAATATAAAAGAAATTTTAGATGAAAAGAAATTTGGTTTATTGGAAAGGGAATTACCAGATTTATGCGCCGATAGAATAGATTATTTTTTCAGGGATTTTAAACTGTATACAGTTTCTGAAAAAGAATTTAAAATCATGTTCGATGGGTTAGAGGTGTTTAATAATGAAATAATATTCAAAGATGAAAATGCGGCAAGAATTTTTGCAGAAAAATACATACAAGCTAATAAATTATTTTGGTGTAATGCGCTGCAATCTACTGTGTTCAAACTAGTTTCAGATGTTGTGAAGTTAGGTTTGAGTAAAAATATACTTACAAAAGATGATTCGTTCTCTACGGATGAAATAGTCTATAAAAAATTGAAAAATTCTGGTGATAATGAAATTAAAAAAATACTTGATTTGCTATTCAATATAGAAGTGATAGAAGACGAAAATGATTATGATTTACATTTAAAAACAAAGGTCAGATTTACTGATCCAAAAATAAAAATAAATGAGAAGATAATAAGATTATCCAAATTAGACAAGTCTTATGAAAAAATAATGAATGATTTTGTTCAAAAAGCATCTAAAGGATTTTTTATAAAAATAATAAAACCATAAAATGCGTTAATATTCCTTCAAGTCTTCTTCATGAAATCTTCTAATTTTCCAAAAGCTTCTTCCATCAATTCTACTGGCGGTAAAATTACAGAGCGGAAGTGATTTTTTCCATAAACTGGATCAAAACCAGAACCATATGATATTATTAAACCAGTATTTTTAAGAACATCTAAACAAAACTCTTTATCATCCTTCCATTTACCTTCAATATCAACTTTTGGGAAAACGTAGAAAGCGCCTTCAGGTTTTTGCGTGCTTATGCCATCGATTTCATTCAATCTTTTATATGCAAATTCAGCTCTTTCTTTCAATTTTCTAATCATTTCCTTGATATGATCTCTCGGACCTTTGAAAGCAACTGCACAAGCCTTCATTATCGGTGTACATGCGCATAACCTTTGTCTTGATTCAGAAAAAATAGCATTCTTTAAATCATTTAATTTATTAGTAGAATCATGGAAGAACATATATCCACATCTCCATCCTGGCATAAGATAAGCCTTTGAGAATCCATTCAAACCTATGACAGGAACATCTTTTGCCATAGAAGATACTCCAAAATGTGGAGTTTTTCCAAAAATTAATTCATCATAAATTTCATCTGAAATGAGAATTTTATCATTTTCTGCTGCAATGTCAACGATTTGTTTAATAGTAGATTTATCGTAAACTGCGCCAGTTGGATTATTGGGATTTATTATCACTATTGCTTTAGTTTTTTCATTCACTTTTTTCCTTAAATCATTTAAATCAGGTTCCCATTCATTTTCTTCATCATTTTTGTAACTATTCGGTTTTCCTCCTAAGAATTTTATCCATTCAATATATGGTGGATAAGCTGGCCCAGGTAAAAGTATTTCATCTCCTTTTCCAGGTTCGATTAATGCACCAAAAAGAAAAACCAAGCCTTCACTAATCCCTTCAGTTATTAGGACATCGTTTCTCGTTAAAACCAGATTATTCTTCTTATTTTCCCTTTCTACTATGGCTTGAATTAATGCTTCATCTCCTTGAGAATCAGAATAGAAACCAGATTTCCCTTTCACTGCTTTAATAAGTTCTTCTTTAAGGTATTCTGGAGTATCGAAATCAAATTTATTTGGGTCGCCTGTGTTGAAATAATATATTTTCTTCCCTTCTTTCTCCAATTTCTTAGCTATAACTACTAAATCCCTTATAGGTGATTGTAAATTTTGGGAACGAGAACTTGGTTGCATAACATCTATTATATGAAGTACTTATTTAAGAATTTTCTATCAAAAATAAAGAAAAGTTTATAACTCTTTGTCTAAAAAGCTTTTGAATTTAATTATACCAAAAAAATATATGGTAGATATAGTAACTAACCTCGATTTCTGGGATGACGGTGAAATCACTTCATTGGATAGACCAATTATACATGCTGACGAACATTCTACAAATTATGCTACTGAAGGTTTTGATGGAGGCTGTACTCATAAGAGACCTGATAATGTTGTAATTTTTAAACCAATACCTCGTTTTGTGAGATTTCGTGAAGATACAGCAAAAGAATTGTTTCTGGATGTTAAATGGTCACCTGAAGAACTTTTAGAAGTAACAAAAGATTTGATAAGAAGAAATGAGGCTAAAATAAAAAATGGAGAAGTTATAAGATATCTTTTTAGAGGTGAAGTAGCAGAATATAAAGAACCTCCTGAAAGATGGTATATCAGACCACATATCCGGCATGCTGCAAGATCTTTGGGTGTTTATACACCCCCTGAACCTAAGGTATTTATTTATATTGCACCATTTGGCAAATATCATGGTGACGCATTAAAAAATGGTGCCAAATTGAAGATAGTTGAAGAAACGAGAATCGATCCACGTGCCTTTTCTTCAGCGGCAAAGGGTTCTTTATTTTATGCAGTTGGTTTTAAAGCAATTGCAAAAGCAAAAAGGGAAGACCCAACTATTGACGAAGTAATTTTACCTGATATATGGGGTTATTTGGCAGATGGTTCAGGTGGAAATATATCGATGGTGAAAAATGGGGTTTTGTATGTTACACGACTACATTCATCGCTCAATGGAATTGTTAAACAATCTATAGTTGAACTAGCTCAGAATGAGTTGGGGATGAAGGTAAAAGAGGCTGATATATCACCTAAACAGATTTATCAAGCTGATGAAGCGTTTTTAACTGGTAATGCCGCTCAGGTTACACCAGTTAGGGAAATAGATACTCATTTAATAGGTGATGGATCGCCAGGACCCTATACTCGAAAACTTCAAGATATGTTTTCCGGTATTATTTTAAACAACCCCAATCTATTTCCAAATTGTGATAAATATCAGAGTTGGATGGAACCAGTTTATTCTCAATCATAAAACATTTATTTCCAATCTCTGTTTTCCACTCCCTTTACTTTCTCGTTTTATTATTTTTAATGTACCAATTTCTACAATATTATTAACGTGTAATCCCCCACAAGGCAATTTAGATAAATCATCAATTTGTGTCCATCTAAAATCAGTTTTTACTTCATCCCACCAACATTTCACTGAAAGTTTCTTGCTTATCAATTCGTTGCATTTATCTTCCAATTTTTGTTTAGTCCCCGGCGTTATCATAGGTTCATAAAGTAAGTCTATCCTGGATTTATCTTCGTCAATATTACTACCCACTACTTTAATACCAGGATTTAATACTATCTGGCAAACATTGAACAAAAGATGAGCAGCACTGTGCATTTTCATAAGTTTATACCTTCTATTCCAATCTATTTTGCATTTAACTTCCTGTCCAACTTTTAAATCAGGTTGAATTTCCAGGATATGAACTATTTCATTTCCTTCTTTTTGTGTATCAATTACATGATAATTCTCAATAAATCCCCTATCACTTGGTTCTCCACCAGACCGAGGATAGAATATCGTTTTATCCAAGTAAATTTTATTCCCACTTATTCTAGTTATTTTAGCAATAATTTCTTTTAAATAAGGATCTTGGTAATAAATCTTTTCTGTCATTAAAATCATTTTGTTATAGAATTAGAAAAATATTATTTAAACATATGTAGGAATTTGTACATCTGAAGCCTTTGACCAAAATCCAGGGTCTAACCAGCCATGACCAGAAATATTGGCAACCATTACAAGTTCTTCTCCATTTTTCTTTGCTTCTAAAGCTCGATCAATCATTGCTCTAACCGCATATGAAGATTCAGGTGCTATTAACCAACCTTCGGTTTGCAAAAATGTTTTTGCTGCTTCCATTATATTTTGTTCGTCTTTCTCATACCACCTAGGTCTTACATTTATTAGATTTTCGTGCATAAGATGACTGAATACTGGTGCAGCTCCATGATATCTTAACCCATCTGCTAAAATTGGAGGCATATCAGCTTCATGACCGAGAGTATACATTTTTAATTTGGGTGTATGTTCAGCAACATCACCAAAGTCATATCTATATTCTCCAGAAAGATTTGGTGCCGCTTTAGATTGAGCAGGAATAAATTCTATATCTTCCTTGTCTCTTTCACCTCTTAATACCTGACCAGCGAAAGGTAACATAATTCCTCCGAAATTTGAACCCCCACCCAGACAACCAATAATTACATCAGGTTTTTCATCAATTACTTCAAATTGTTTTTGTGTTTCCAAACCTATGATACTTTGATGCATTAAAACATGATTAAGAACACTACCTAGAGAATATTTAACTCCTTCAGTTTTTTCTGCATATTCGAGTCCTTCGGATATTGCTATCCCCAATGAACCAGGATGTTTTTTATCCTTATTTTCATAATTTTGAAGTTTTCTAAATTCTTCTTGTACTTTTCTACCAAATTCTGTTACTGAACTAGGAGATCTGTGTATTATTGCCCCTTGATTTTTCATGTAGTCTAATCTTCCAGGTTTTGCATCATATACATTTCCAACCCAAAAGACAGTTAAGTCTAAACCTACTTTTCTCGTGGCATAAGCTAGAGCAGATCCCCATTGACCTGCACCAGTTTCTGTTGATAGGCCGACATTTCCTTCTTCTTTTGCATAAAATGCTTGAGGTAATGCGGTATTAACTTTATGAGAACCAGTTGGTGAAAGATCTTCTCGTTTATAATAAAGTTTTATGCTCGATGAACCCAGACCCAAATGTTTTTCAAGTTCAAAAGCACGAATTAATGGTCTTGGTCTTCCAGCTTGCAAATACAAATCCCTAACTTCTTCAGGTATTTTTACAAGTTTTTCTTTAGAAAATTCTTGTTCCAAACATTTTTTAATCATCGTCTTTTGTAAAAATTCTATTCTTTTTCCATCAGTATCTACTGGTGGTGGAAGTGGGGTTGGAAGATCGGCTTGTATGTTATACCATTTTTCTGGGAGTTCGTCTACAGAAAGTAAAATTTGTGGATTTTGCATAACTTTTATTTAATTTGTTAGAAATTTATACCTGAGATCAATCAAGTTTAAAAATTTAACTATTTTATTAAATCAAAAAGTAAATCAACACAAATTTCACATGCAGCAGTTGGCATTTCCAATTCCCAATTTGTCAAAACTTGTGGATGAATTTCACCAAATCTTCCTAAAGTCTTACCATCAATAACTATTTTGCCTGCCCTCCCATTAATGAAGCAGGGCAATCCACTCTCTTCGATTTTATAATCCTTAATTTTCAAATTACTCAATATACTTTCAACTACTGATTTTATTTCAGAAAAGCTAGCTTTTGAATGGCACAAAACTATAGATAACATTCTCTTTGTCTTAGCTCCGGTATCAGTAGAATCGTCTAGTTCTATAACATCTCCAAGTTCAAAAATATTTTGCGGATACTCTCTATGTCTATTTCTCCATAATACGTCCATTAAACTTGGTAATAACCAACTTCTAATAATCGAATAATCTTCTGTCTTGGGATTAGCCATTTGTATAAAATCTTTTGGTTTCATCATCATTTTTTTATAAGAATTTTCTTTGTTGGTCAACATAAAAGTAATAACTTCTTGCAAACCATAACCCACTAAGAAAGATCTTAATTTTTTTGTGAAAGATTCTAATGAATTTTCTTCCCCAATCGTTGATATATTTGGAATTTTTGGTTCAAACCTATCATAACCATAACCAATAGCAATTTCTTCAACCAAATCCATCGCATGCATTATATCAGTTCTATAACAAGGAATCAAAACCTGTAGATTTTTATTGACTTCAATTGCATCCAATCCCATCTTTTGCAAATATTCAATCATCTCATATATGCTCAAATTCAAACCCAGTAATTTATTAACATAAGCAACTTCTAGGTTCATCATCATTTTTTTAAGATTTGGTGTTTCTATTATGCCAGAAGGATATTTTACTTTTACTGCATTTATCATCCCGCCCCTATCTGCTAAGGCTGTTACAACTATATTCAAAACCTCATTTATAGTTTTTTCATCTGTCCCTGTAACATCTATGAAAAGATTTTTTGTATTTTCATCAATCATCGTATGAATCGAATTTATTATAGGTGGCATTGCCATGACTTTATCATCAGAATCAATCAACAATGGATAGCGTTCTTTATTCTTTATAACATAGCCATAATCTTTGCCTTTCGAAGTTTTTTCTAAAATATCATCTAAAGTCATTTCTTCTCTTTCACCAAGTGGAATAAATTTGAATGATCTCTCTTTTGTCGTATAATTGGCAGGAAATTTTATTTTATCCAAATCATGCATTCCTATAGCAGCCTTACATCGTTTTCTACAATGCGTGAGATGCAATTTTTCCTGTATTTGCATTAGAGATTTTATCAGTTCATCTGTGAAAGTTATACCAGTAACAACGGCACAAACTATAAAAGGTCTAACATCTTTAGTTGAACTATCTACTGAAACAAGATATATTGATTTTTCAGCTTTGTACTCTCTTAAGCCTGTTTTAATATCCATGAATGATGAGAATGCTCTAGCTAATCCCTCAACTGATAATATATCTGGTCTATTTGGATTGACTTCAACTGAGAATTCATTTCCTTCAATACCTTCCCATGAAACTCCTATCATCGGTAGTCTATTCTCTATTTCTTCCATGGGGATATCTTTGCCTAACAAATTGCAAAAATCATTCTTATCGACAGTTATAACAGGCACTGATTCACCTAAATATTCTTCATTTTTTTGTCTTAAAATAATGCTGCTCGATCATCTTTTTTGAAGGTACATACATTGGTTCAGGTAATTTTTTTGGATCAAACCATTCCCATCTTTCTATTTCATCTGGTTCCATTACTTTAGGTTCGCCTTTTATTATTCGAGGTTTTAATCCAAAAGTGATATAAATTACTCCATTGATGTCATCTTCATTTTTTGTTATCAATTCCAAATCATCTATTTCTAAACCAGTTTCTTCTTTTGCCTCTCTTTTTGCTCCATCAATATAATGTTCATTTGGATCTAATTTACCACCAATCAGAGTCCAAGTTTCATTAGCCCAACCTTCACATCTTCTACCGAGTAAAATTTTTCCATCTCTTTCTATTAGAACACCTACACCACGTTTAACTATTTTTTCATTCATTTAATCATCAGACTTTTAACTACTTTTATTCCCAGGTTTCTTGCTTCTTTCAAAACTTCTTTATTCTTTAAAATATCATTTGGCATTGTGGCAGAAGCCAGCAATTTTCCCACAACTTTCATTTTTTGAATTTCACAAAAAATTTTAATTTGTTCAGCAGCATTCTCGATAGAGCCTTCATTTAATTTCATTCCACCAACACAAATTATTGCTGCTTTCTTATTTTTTAAACCATTATTTTTATAAAAAACATTTGTTCTATCAATCAAATTTTTGAATAATGCAGTGACGTTGTTATAGTAAGTCGGACTACCGAAAATTATAACATCTGATTCTAACATTTTTTTATAAATTTCTTGCATATCGTCATTTATATGGCATTTACCTGTTTTTTCACAATTTAAACAGCCATCACAGAGTTTGATATTTTTCTCTCTAAGTAAGATTAATTCAGTATTAACATCAGCTTCTTTTGCACCATTTAATGCTTCTATTAAAAGAATCTCAGTATTTCCCTTTCTAGGAGAACCACATATCCCAATAATTTTCATAATACCCTCATTTAATCGAATCTAAATTACCATTTATAACGATAGGATTAACAGTCTCGAGCTCATCCATTAAATGAGAAAACATTTCATCTCTAGGAATAGGGTTTAAGAAAAATATTTTTTTCTTGTAGTAGAAAGCGAATATAATCTCTGCGAAAGTATTACCGCCAATATAATTCTTTATCCCATTCTTCTCTAAATTAACGACTAATATCGCATCACTTTTTAGAATTTTATCGAAATGCTCTACAAGTAGCTTCGGTTTAAGTTCATTAATAAATTTTTCTCTATTATTCTTTTTTGCATCAATTTCTTGAAAACTTAAATCAGTCCATGCAAGAGAAAAGACTTCATGCCCTTTCTTTGTCAATTTGTCCCTTATTTTCTTAATTTCTGGTACAAAATTTGTGCTTCCGCATATAGTTATTATCATCAAATCACTATTAACTAAATTCAATTATAATTTTAAAAATTTAGGTAATTCTGCTATAGATGGTATAATATTTTTCACACCATTATTTCTAAATTCTTCTTCTTTTACGTCGCCAGTTAGAACTGCGATAAATTCCAAGTTTGCACCTCTCGCTGATTCATAATCTAGTAGAGAATCCCCTACATAAACAGCTTCCTTTGGATTAATGTTCAATCTCTTGCATGCATGTATGAGAGGTTCAGGGTGAGGTTTATGATTCTTTGTATCATCTGCAGATATAACAACATCAAATAATTCTAAATCAAACCCAGATTTTTTTAATGGTTCAACAACATAGATTTCCGGTCTGGCTGAGACAATCGCTAGTTTAAACCCCGAATTTTTCAGCCTTTTCGTTATTTCTACTGCATTTTTGATGGGCGGGATTATAATATTTTCTAAATCCCCGACTTTCGAATAAGTCTTCTTAAAATTTTCATTATCAATGCCTGGCCATAAAGTTTGAATTATAGTGCTCCATTCTTTTCCGAATAATCTTAGAATTTCATGCATCGTTGGGACTCTTAATCCCAACTCCTTCGCCGTTTTTTGATGAATTTCAGCTAGAAATATATTACTTTCTAAAAGGACACCATCTACATCAAAAATTATCGTTGATACTTTCATTTCATAAGGCCTTTCAATTCATTAAATCTTTTCTCTATTGAATTAATATTCGCCATGTTTTTAGTTCCGAAATTTTCGACAACAAAAGAGGCAGCAGCTGATGCAAACAATCCGGATTCTAATGCATCATTCGTTTCTAAATATCTTATCGCGAATGAAGCTGCATAAACATCTCCTGCACCCGTTTTATCGACTAAATTAGTATGGTAAATTGGAATTTTGTAAATTTTATCACTAAATACAATCGACCCATTATCTCTGAGTGTTAATTCGACTACTTTTGGACCGAATTCTAATAATTCTTTGCAAATTTCTTCATAAGTTGTTTTTTTGGAAACAAAACCACTTTCCAATCTGTTGACCTTGACTAAATCTACATATTTTAAAAATTCAGCTTTTTCTTCCCAAAATTTCATGATAACTTTTTCTTTATCTGATAATCTAAGAAATCCTTGTACATCTAACGAAAGCAATTTTGCATTCTTTCTAGCTTTCTTTACACAATCCAAAGTTATTTCATTAAATACAGAACCTAAATGAATTATATCCATTTTTCCTAAATCTTTGAAATCTATTTTTCCAGCATCGCTAAGCCAAAATTGTTTTCTTTCTTTTCCAGTATAATCGTTGACAAAATGTGATATAGTTTCACTTTTTTCGAGTTCAACTTTTATTCCCAAATTCTTCAAATTTTTTATCCATTCATCTAATTCACGATTACCTCTACTTAAGACGTAAGTGTCACAGTCCAATTTTTTAGCAGCAATTGAACTATAACTAGCACTGCCACCAAAAGCTTCTATTTCCTTCCCTTTCATTCTTAAAGTATCTTTTGTGATGTTGCCTATAACTAAAAATTTCATAACCATCTAACCAAAAAGACTATTTTTATAAGTTATTAAAAACAACTTTCTTTTAATTCTATCTAAAAGTTTATAAAATTGAATAAAATAAGTTGTTGTATTATGATAGAAATAAGATTTCATGGAAGAGGGGGTCAAGGAGTAGTTACAAGTGCAGAAATTCTAGCTATGGCTGCATTTAAAGACGGAAAATACTCTCAGGCATTTCCTTTCTTTGGAACCGAAAGAAGAGGAGCACCGGTCGTAGCTTTTACAAGGATAGATGAAAATTTTATCAGAACTAGAGAACAGATCTACGACCCAGATTATGTCGTTGTTTTAGATCCAACTTTATTGAGCGTAATAGACGTTACAGAAGGTTTGAAAAACAATGGGATGATAATAATAAACTCGAACAAAAATATTGACCTTAAAAATAAATTTAAAGTTAAAACAATAGATGCTACTGAAATTGCTTTACGAATAATAGGTAAACCTTTCATTAATGCTCCGATGATTGGGGCTTTAGTTGGTGCGACTGAAATAGTCAATATAAATTCTGTATATAAAGCGATAAAAGAAAGATTCCCTGAAAAAATTGCGGAAATAAATATCAAAGCGGTGAAAGAAACTTATGAAAAAATCAAAGGATAAATTCGAACCTGGGGGGGTAATAAAAGAACCAGGCAGTTCAAAAGAAGTTAAAACTGGATCATGGAGAATCTTCAAGCCTATAGTTTCTGAAAATTGTAAAGGTTGCGGTATCTGTGTACAATTTTGCCCAGAAGGATGTATAAAAATAAAGAATGGAAAAGCAACTATAGATTATGATTATTGTAAAGGTTGTTTGATTTGTATGAATGAGTGTCCTGTGAAAGCTATAAAAAGTGAGAAGGAGGTCAAGTAGATGACCAAAGTTTTTATGGAAGGCAGTGAAGTAATGGCAAAGACTGTTAAACTTTGTAAACCAGATGTTATAAGTGCTTATCCAATCACGCCACAAACGCATATAGTAGAAGATTTGGCTAAATTAGTTGCTGATGGGGAATTGAAGTCAAAGTTTATGGAAGTTGAATCAGAATTTTCAGCTATATCAAGTGTTGCTGGTGCATGTGCTGCAGGTTCTAGAACATTTACTGCATCATCTTCACAGGGTTTGGCATTAATGCATGAAGTATTATTCGCTTCTGCTGGATTGAGATTGCCTTTAGTTATGGTTGTCGCAAATAGAGCTTTATCTGCTCCTATAAACATTTGGAATGATCAGCAAGATTCCATATCAGAAAGAGATTCTGGTTGGATACAACTTTATGTTGAAACTGTCCAAGAGGCATCTGATACATTGATACAAGCTTATAAAATTGCTGAAGATAAGAGAGTTTTATTGCCAATCATGGTCTGCATGGATGGTTTTATTTTAACTCATACTATGGAACCAGTTGACTTACCTGGAGAAAAAGAAGTTCGTGATTTCTTACCGGATTATAAACCAACTCATGCTATACTTGACACTGAAAAACCAATGACTATAGGCCCTTTCACATATCCAGAGCCATATTTTAAACTGAGAAAAGAACTATCAACAGCAGTAGATAATTCAAAAAAGATTATTTCTGAAATCAATGAAGAATTTGGAAGGAAATTCAAGAGAAAATATGGCAATGGTTTAATCGAAGAATATAAGAATGATAAAGATATTGCAATTGTTTCTATGGGATCTGTTGTCGGAACGATAAAAGAAGTTGTTGATTCTAGAAAAGATGTGGGTTTGGTAAAGATAAGATGCTACAGGCCTTTCCCGAAAGAAGAATTAGTTAAAGTATTGAAGGATAAGAAAATAGTTTTTGTTATCGAAAAAAATATTGCACTCGGTATAGGATCTGGAAGTGTTTTACCTGAAATTCGTAGTGTTTTATATGAGTTGGATAAACGACCAAAATTAGTTGGATTCATCGCTGGTTTAGGTGGTACAGACATTAGAACTAAAGACATTGAGAAAACTATAGACGATTCAAAAAAGATGAAAGATGGTGAAGTAGAATGGTTGATTTGAGCGAAGATTTAATAGCACCAGGTCACAGGACTTGTGCTGGCTGCGGTTGTGTCCTAGCAGCTAGACAGATGTTAAAAGCAACTGGAAAAGATGTTATAATATGTGAGGCAACTGGCTGTCTAGAAGTTACATCAACACAATATCCATTAACATCATGGAAAGTTCCTTGGATTCATGTTCTCTTTGAGAATGCTACTTCTGTTGCATCAGGAGTTAAAGCTGCTTTAGAAATGCAAAGAAATAATCATACGCAAGTTATTGCTTTTGGTGGAGATGGGGGAATGGTTGATATAGGATTTGGTGCGGTTAGTGGTGCATTGGAAAGAGACGATGACATTATGATAATAACTTATGATAATGAAGCATATGGCAACACAGGAATACAAAGATCTGGGGCAACGCCTTTTGGTGCAAGTACAAGTACTTCACCTGCTGGTTTAGCATCAATCGGAAAAAAACAATGGAAGAAGAACCTTCTTATGATTTCTGTGGCACACGGTTCTAAATATGTTGCTTCTGCAAGTATTGCATATCCTCAGGATTTACAGAACAAGATCAAGAAAGCAATGAAAGTTAAAGGTGCTAAATATATCCATATACATGCACCATGCCCAACAGGTTGGGGAACTGATTCTTCTAAGACGATTGAAGCTGCTAGATTAGCTGTTCAGACAGGTATGTGGATATTGTATGAGATTGAAAATGGAAAATTTAGGAAAACGATGAGTCCTGAATTAAAACCTGTAGAAGAATATCTCAAAATGCAAGGTAGATTCAAACACTTGAAAGAGAATGATATAAAAACTATTCAAGATCGTATTAATGCTACTTGGAAAGAATTGGATCGTTTGGAAAAAAGTGGTATCAATTTAAGGACTATACTCTAATTAAGTATTTGATAATAAAAATTCTTCGAGAATAATCGGATCTATTCTTTTTGCAGCATCTGTTAATTCAGACCAATTTTGGTATAAAACCCCAGTTCTATACAAATTATCTTTCCATCTAGTTGTTACATCTTTAGGATTTTTATTTTTAAAAAACATTTCTGATTTTGAACTTATCATATTTGAAAGTGTTTCTTCTAATTCTGATGATTGAGTAAAATTTTGAACTTCCTTACCGATTAAACTCATCATCTTTTTTCCAAAGTCTTTTTCGCTTGGAACTAATTTTTTTGTAATCTTTGCACAAATATCAAGTAGTTCATGACAGCCTACGAGATCTGTTATTAAATCTGTTGATATGATCTTCCCATGGTCACTTATTGCATATCTGCCTCTTATTACAACCCCACTTAAAGGTTCTAACATTTTTTGAGCATAATATCCTAACACATAATCTTCTTCTGAGCTAATTAAAGGAAAAGGTATAAGACTATAGACTAAACTCGTCATAGACAAGTTCCCTGCATCCAACATAAAACCTTTATCCAAAAATTCATACTCTTTATAAAATCTATTTCTTTTTTGATGATAAAATCTCCAGCCTGCTGAAAAAACTTCTATGTTTTTTTCTAAATCAGTTAGGGTTAATTTTTCGTTCGGTTCTATTTTTATTCCCTTTTGTTTCAATTTAGATAAAAATTGAGAAATAGTACCTCCCATGGCCATATTATGATATTCTATAAATCCATCTTCTGCTTCCATATCGTCATCAGAGAAAATCACAGCATCTGCGCCAAGAGTGCATGCTAACAACAAAAGTCTATTTCTGTTTGCCCCGGCAGAACCACCGTTCATAGCTATGTCGATAACCTCTCTGCTTAAACCAGATAATTTTTCTAATTGTCTTTTATATGGTTCCGATCTTTCTGTATCTGTATAATAAATCTTTGAACAATTATTACAGATTTTTTTAAGATTTTCTATTTCTTTATTTCTGTAACCAGATCCACTATCACTCGAGACAAATATCGGAAAACCTGGATTTGACGGATCATTTATAATTGAACCTACTACTACTTGTAATAATTCTGATCGATTATAAGTAGGTATACAAACAGCATATTTCATGCTATTTTGTCATAGATTAAAATATTTAAGGACTATTTTGTAACATTATCAGAGTTGTCTTTTTAAATATTCTTTTATTACGTAATGATATAGGGTGGCTAATATGGAATCAAATAAATTTTACTCTTTACCTAAATTACCTTATGGATATAATGATCTAGCGCCGCATATATCCGAGCAACAGTTAACGATACACCATCAAAAACATCATCAGGCATATGTTAATGGTGCTAATGCTATACTAGAGAATCTTGATAAGGCGCGGAAGGATAACACGGATTTAGATTTCAAATCTACTTTGAAAGCACTTTCATTCAACATAGGAGGGCATGTATTGCATTCATTATTTTGGCTAAATTTAGCACCTACTGGCAAAGGTGGTGGAACACCAGGCGGAACTTTAGGCGATGCAATAAAAAAAGAATTCGGTAGTTTTGAAAGATTTAAGAAAGAATTTACACAGACTGCTGTTAGTGTAGAAGGTTCTGGTTGGGCAGCATTAACATTCTGTACGAAAACCAGTAGACCAATAATTATGCAAATAGAAAAGCATAATACTAACATTTATCCGATGTTCAAAATTTTGATGGTTTTGGATGTCTGGGAACATGCATACTACTTAGACTACAAAAATGATAGAGCAAAATTTGTCGACGCATTCTGGAATATCGTTAATTGGGATGAAGTAAACAAGAGAATAAAGGAAATATTGAAATAGAAAATTTTATTTATCTGGCCAAAATTTAGATAGATTTTTGTTTGTTTTTAGGAGGGTTTAAATCTTTAAATTACGTTAGAATTTTTGTGATTTGATGGGAGATGAAGCAATTATTGATAAAGGAAAATTAAAAATTAATTCATCTTTTAGTCCTTTGAATTTATATGCGAGATGTAACGTTTATCGAATGTATTCAGATGGTTTAGGCCCACTTTCTGAACATTTTGGATACGCAAAGATTCGCAGTGTTGATATAACACATCAAGGCGATCGATTTATGGGCGTTCTAAGTGTTGAAGGTATTTTAAATAAAGAATCTGGTCATACAATTCTTATTGTTCCCTATGAAACAGCAGTTAGACTTGTCGGTAATGCAAAGGTAGTAAAAGGAAATTTTGATCAAAAAAGCTCATTATATCAACCACCTGGACACATCAAAGCAATGGAATTAACGGTCAATCAAAACAATGGATTTTTATGGATAGATCATATCAGTTCAGAAACATTAGTTTACCTTGAAAGTATGATTGAAAATTTATCTAAACAACAAAAACAGAATCCGAGTAATTAATAACTCAAAAATTAAATAAATTTGTAGTGTGAAATTAGCATATAAAAATTTATTCATAAAAAGAATTGACCAACCTTAGGTTCATTATAGAATATTACTGTATAATAGTTTTTAATTAATCCAGGGAAATTATTTTTCAGGTCTTTTAAAAGATTATGAAAATCTTGATGACCAGATTCCATCATTTCAAATTCAAGATCGTATTGGCCTATTGCTATAGTTATGTAAATTGGTGATTTATGATAAGTTATAAAAGATATCAATTTTTTAATCGTTTCACTGGAAATATCATTGAGATTGAGCATAACCTTTCTTTGAGCATATCCTAATAATTTATGATTTATTTTTACGTTATAGCAAGTTATTATTCCTAGTTTTTCTAATCTTTTCATTCGAGTTTTGATTAACTTTGAGTTGGTATTCAATCTAACCGCAATTTCTACTAATGGCAACCTTCCTTCGTTAGAAAGAAGAGAGAGTAATTTTAAATCCAAATCATCCAATTTTGGATATTCAAGTTCTCCTCCTGTTAATTTGAAAGACCCGTCTTCTCTTCCAACCAAGTATTTGTACTTAAAATAATAGACGTTTGTCATTACGGAAAAGAATTTTTCTTGGATATACTTACCAAATCTATCGTTAATTTCCTTGTATACTTCCTCAAATTCTATAATATCCTTAGCCCAAACTACGTATAAGAAATCGAAATCACCATCAACTTCTACAACCCATGTAACTTTTGGATGATTCTTTAAAAATTCTATAAATTCTTTTTCTATTCTGATAGTCATGTTTATAGCTTTCATATAAACTCTGAAGAAAACTTTCCCGATTTTATATGTATTAACTACGGCATAGTATCCTTCTATTACACCAGATTTTTCTAGGTTTTTTAATCGATAATGAATGACTTCTTTTGATAATTTAGTCTTTTTGGAAAGCTGTGCAAGGCTTGCTCTACCGTTTAAACTTAAATGAAATAAAATTTCTCTGTCTTTTTTGTCTAATTCTATCATATTTTAATAAAAATGACTTTATACTATTTAAATCTTTCCTTTTATTAAAAAAATAATACAAAAATTTAATATAGTTCTTTTATCATCACTAGATAGTGAATAATATGTCTATAGAACCTATGTACAGCAGAAAAGAGGTTGAAAATACCCTTGATGAAAGCTATATGACTGAGTATTTGATTCAAGCGCAATGGGCCGAGATGATAGAATTAAAAAAGATAATTAATGAGTTAGCGAAAGAACTAGGTAGAAAACTTAACATTTTAGATATAGGTATAGGTGACGGCAGGGTTCCAAAAATACTTTCAAAAATAAAAGAAATTTGGGGTTTAATAGCACAATATGATGGAATTGATAATTCTGAAATAATGCTTAAAAAAGCGAAATTAACTATAGAATCTTGTAAATTGGGGTCTAAAGTAAGAGTTTTTAATTTAGATGCAAGAAATTTGCCTCAATTAAAGGGACAATATGATTTAATTTTATGTACCTACTTTACTGCAGGAGATTTCATTCCGGATGATTTTTCTTTCGAGACAGATAAAGATGGCAAGCTTAAAGTCATGTTTAGTTTAGAGAAAAATGACTCATTTGAGAAAGTATTTCGTTCAGCCTTTGATCTATTGATTGTTGGTGGAAAATTAGTTTTAGGCTCCATTTATGTAGATACTGATTCTACAAGAGAAAAACAAGAAGAATTCTATAAAAAATGTGGCATGACTGTTATTACTAGATCCACTGATTCATTTACTGCAACTAAGGAAGGATTCTGGTCACAAAGATTTACTGAAAAAAGAATAATGGATTATTTTAATTTTGTCAAGCCAGAGAATATCGAATTAATATCTCTAGATACATATAATTTTGCACAAATGGCTATTATATCAAAAAATGAATCTGCCGGTAATCATATGACATTAAAACTATACAAAGCAGGTAATACGCCGCTTGTCAAATATAAGAAACTAGAAGTATTGTTTAAAATTCCAAATCTTTTAGTTAAGGATGAGAGTAAAACCCCATTTGGAACATTTAAAGATAGAAGAAGCGAGTTAATTGTCGATAGAGCCAAGGATGAACATGTTGATAAACTGGTATTGATAACCTCTGGGAATGCAGGGTATTCTCTTGCTAAATTTGCAGAAGGTACAAATATAAAAGTTGTTTGTGTTGTTGATAGAGTTAACTTTACTGTTAGAGATAAACTTGAAAAATTTTCATATAAAGTTATTGATTTAGATTTGTCAAAAAAAATTTTTGGGCCTGAAGAAACAATAGCGATGGTTAGAGAATCCGATGAGGAAGTTATTTGGGATGTAACAAATGGATTTCATCAGGCATTTCAGTCAATAGTTCAAGAAATAAAAACAGAAAGACCAGATTGGTTGATTGTTCCAGTGGGGAGTGGAGAAGCTTTCGTAGGATTATACGAAGGATTGAAAAAATTTGGGTTGAAAACAAAACTTGTTGGTGTAGGGGTTAAAGGTCCATCTATTGCAGATAAACTGTATACACCATGGACACCGTATAAAAGAAAAATTGAAGCAATTTTGAAAGATGGGCATCAATATATTCAACTTTCAGAAGAGCAAATTAAAGATGCTTATGAGAAAGTTAGACATATTATTTCTTGTGAACCAAGTTCTTCTGTAGTATTTGGAGCTTTATCTGAGTTAGACATAGATAGTAAAGATAAAGTAATAGTAATTAATTCTGGAAAAGGACTCGTTTAGATATTCAAAGCCAAAATAACCAAAAACTTTATAAAGTAGTTATGGTGTATTTAAACACTAAAGGAGAATTAATATGAATTTTGCCGATAAATTAGATGAATGTTCGGATTTTTCCCATATTTTTGATTTAGTGAAAGAAGCAGTCAAAACTACTATCAACAGAAGAAGATCAGGTTTGATGCTTGGTCTATCAGATCTACCAGTTTATATCGGTGCATTGCATCAGATTGGTTCGAACTTTATCATAATGAATAAAAAATTATTGAAAGAAGTGCTTAGAACATGTGATAAAAAAATCATAAATTCATACATTTTCCACGTTTTACTCCATGAGTATATTCATTCTTTAGGTTTTATTGATGAAAAAATGACAGAAATGCTAACACATGGTATATCAGAAGAAGTTTTAGGACCAAATCATTTCGCTACTTTAATAGCAAAGAATGGTATAGGTTCTGTTCTATCTAATTTAAACATATCTTATGACGAACCTGAAACAAGGGATATAGAAATAATTGAATATTTCGAAAGTGATAACCTAAGCTATTTTGGCTAATATTAAAAAAATTAAATTTGTCTTACTATTAATGGCACATTTTTACCAGCTATTCGCGTGGGTATGGAAAAATCTTCATGAACTGCTGCTTTATTTTTTCCACCCCAACCTGTGTTACTTCCAAATGCTATGTGAAGATCATAAACTTTTTCATCAATTATTGCATCTTTTGTAGGTTTGCCAATTTCCCTTAGAAAGTTTAGCTTACGATTAAATCCACCTCGGCCTATTTCAGCAACAGTCTTTTCAGCAACAGTTGGAAAATCTTTATTGAAAATATCTGGTCTATCTGTTTCAAATTCAACAATGACACCATTTTCTATCTTTCCAAATAAATGACCTATAAAACCAGAAATTGTTTGTTTTTGTATATCTGTGTGTATGTGTCCATTTACGCTTGATTCTACAGGAGCAACAAATTGTTCGCCAGGTGGGTTATTAGTAGTAACCCTTCTATAACCTTCATGCATATCAACATCAACACCAGCCTTTCCACAATCTCTAAGAATCTGTCTACCGGAAACTTCAAATGTTAATGCTGTGTCACCAATTTCTATCTGAAACTTGCCTTTTCTGCCTTCTATAATTTCTTGTGTATCTCCGAATTTGCCATAAGTTTGAGTTGCAGATTCAGTCTCTTCTTTAAACAATCTCGCGGCATCTACTTTCATGGCTTCAAATATCTTCATTCTATACTCTTCATAATCCATACCGATATTATCGGCACAAACTGATGTTGGGTTGTTAATCATATCATAGGATTTAATTTGACCTTTTCTTATTTGTTCATCGATTAATTCCCAGTAAGGTTTCGTTACTGTTTGAAATAATCCTATATTATCCTTTGCTTTGGCACTGAGTTCATATTTTTCAAGACCAGTTACAGATGACCAGTGTTGTGAAGATTTCAAAGCAGTGAAATATTTTTCTCTATATTCCTTTATTTTTTCTTCATCAGTTCCTCTTAATAATGAATCTAGCACTTTATCTCCATGGAATAAAATAATATAAACTTCGTTGCCCCATAATTGCATTCTTTCTGCAAGAGCTAAACTCATATCAACTGAATTATAATGTGTTCTTAGAAAAGTTCTCTCCCCTTTCTTAAAATTGCCAATATTAAAAACAACCTGTTTTGCTACATCCAAATATTTTTCATCTGGTTGGTAATCAGGTTTAACTCTTATTAAACCCGCTTTACCCTGCTCATAAGGTTCTAAAACGGCATCTATATTATCTCTTACTAAACTAGCATCAAAAGTTGCAACAAATAAATCTTCTAAATTCGGAATTTCCATAAGAAATAATTCAAAGTTAAAAGTTAAATATTCTAATCGAAGACGGATAATCTTATATATTTCGACTAATTCAACAAGTTAAAACTTTTATTAATCATATACCAAGTTTAATTCTAGTATGAAAAAGAAAGTCTTGGGCATAGATAAAAATGTAGTGTTTTTAGGATTAGTCAGCCTTCTTACGGATATTAGTTCTGAAATGATATTCTCGGTGTTTTCGATATTTATCACAGTAATTCTTGGAGCTTCTATAGTATTACTTGGAATTATCGAGGGCTTAGCTGATTTTGCTTCATCATCCCTTGATTATATTTCAGGATTCATTTCAGATAAGACAGGAAAAAGAAAGAAGTTTGCTTTCATAGGTTATGGTTTCTCAACACTTGCAAAATCGATGCTACTTTTTACAAATTCAGTAATATTGGCATCTGCATTTAGGGTTATAGAAAGACTAGGAAAATCTTTCAGAGGACCACCAAGGGATGCTTGGATTTCATCATTATCTGATAAATCAAATAGAGGGTTTTCATTTGGAGTTCATAAAGCTCTTGATAAATCAGGAGCTGTTATAGGTCCATTAGTAGCTTATTGGATATTAACTAGTTTTGGTCAAACTGCTACTTCATTTAAATTTTTATTTCAAGTAGCGATAGTCCCTGCAATAATTGCTGTTATCTTACTTGTGTTAATAAAAGATAAGCCTGCAAAACCAAATAGAAAAGAAAATATTTTCAAATCTTACAAAAATGTAAGTAAGGATTTTAAACACTATTTATATACTGCAGGAATATTTTCTTTGGCATATTTTAGTTTTGGATTTTTACTGTTGAAAGCTTACTTTGTCGGTTTTCAAATAAAAGATGTAGTGTTATTATACGCTCTTTTTAATGTTGCATTTGTCTTGATTTCTGTTCCAATAGGCAAACTTGGAGATCGTATAGGTAGAAAGAAAATTATCGCTCTAGAATATATTGTTTATTTCATAATGTCCTTAGGATTCATTTTTGTAACTTCAAAAATTCAAGTAATTTTCTTATTCGTCCTGTTCGGAATTTTTTATGCAATAGATGAAGGTCAAAGCAAAGCATACATAACTGATTTGGAGGAATCGAAGAGAGGAACTGCCATAGGGATCTACAATTTTGCAACTGGTGTAATTTATCTTCCGGCTTCGGTAATTGCAGGATATTTATGGAAACTAAATCCTAATTATGCGTTTATTTTTGCAGGAATAATATCTATAGCAGCTTTAATTTTCTTTGTTTTAAGAAAAAATAAATAAGGTTATTAAATGAATCAAAAATGGAAAAATGTAAAGAAACTCATTGAATACTCTAAAGGAGGAATACTAAGTAAAGTTTTAGTTAGCACTGATAAGCATAATATTACTTTATTTTGTATGGCAAAGGGAACGGAAATATCAGAACATACGTCAACAAAGGAAGGATTCATTTTTGTTGTAGAAGGGAAAGGAATGTTTAACCTTAAAGGAGAAGATATAGAAATGTCACAAGATGTTATTATTTTTATGCAAAAAAATGCAGTTCATTCAGTGAAGGCTAAAGAAAATATGTCTTTTTTACTTTCATTAAATAATTAATAAAGGATTATTATGAAAACTGAATTAATCATTGAAGGTCTTTTAATTCATAATAACAAAGTGCTTTTAATTCATCATAAAAAATTAAATTCATGGTTTCCCCCAGGAGGTCATATAGAGAAAAATGAAACTCCAGACGATGCAGTGAAAAGAGAGCTTAAAGAAGAATTGGGCTTAGATGTAGAAATTCTGAACAGAAATGATATACCGATGAAAGGCAAAATTGTAAAACAGCTAGCCGTTCCTTTCTATGTTAATGTTCATAATGTTGGAGATCATGACCATTGTTGTTTCTTCTATTTATGTGAGTCTAAAAATCCAGAAAAATTAAAAATTAATAAATCTGAACTAAAAGATTTCGGTTGGTTTTCTGTTAAAGAATTAAATCAAGATTTCATTCCTGCAGATGTTAGAAACATAGCCAAGAAAGCATTTGAACTGTTTTATTGTTTAAAGAGTTAATATCTTCTTCTAAAAAATCTTCTATTTCCAAAATCCCTTCTTGCAGGACTTTGAGGTTTCATGAATGGTAGAATTTTGAAATCCGATATTTCCATTTTTTTAATGTCGTAAGAAAAACTGTTTATTATTCTTCTGAAAGAATCATGGTCATCTCTGCTAAGGAATGATATTGCTTTTCCTGACTCTCCAGCTCTAGCAGTTCTTCCTATTCTGTTTGTATAATCTTCTGGATTTTTCGGAATGCTATAATTGAAGATATGAGTTACATTCTTAATATCTAATCCTCTAGCAGCCACGTCTGTTGCAACTAAAATCCTTGTTATTCCTTTGTGAAAGCTTTCCATTACTTTCTCTCTTCTATCTTGCGATAAACCTCCATGCAAAGCTGTAGCATTTATCTCATTATTTTGGAGATTTCTAGCAACTATATCCACATCTCTTCTTGAATTGCAGAAAATAATTGCAAGTTTTGGTTGTTCTTCTTTAATCAAATGAACCAGCAATGAAAATTTACTTTGATAATCAGTATCACAATAATATTGCCTCAAGATTTCTTCTCCTACTTTGAATCCTGTCTTAACTTTTCTAGCATTCTTTGTAAATCTGTCTCTAATTTTCATTAAACTTTCTGGCATTGTCGCACTAAAAAGTAATGTTTGTCTATCTCTTGGAATGTTTTGTTCGATCATTTCTATATCTTCTATAAAACCCATGTCAATCATTCTATCAGCTTCATCTAAAACAAAAATTTTCAAATTACTGAAATCTGCGTTTCCTCGTCTCATATGATCTAATATTCTACCAGGTGTCCCAACGACAATTTCTGCTTTTCTTAATCCATAAATTTGTGGTCCCATAGAAACTCCCCCGTAAACAGTTTGTACGTAAAGTCCTTTGGAACTCGAGAATTTTGTGAGATCACTTGCTATTTGCAGTGCTAGTTCTCTTGTAGGAGCTAACACTAGTGCTTGTATGTTATTACCCTTAGCAACTTTTTCTACTAATGGTATTCCAAAAGCTGCCGTTTTACCTGAACCGGTTTCGGATTGACCAATAACGTCATATCCTTGTTTTATAAGAGGTATCGTCTCAAATTGAATTTTAGTAGGACTTTCAAATCCTATGTTATTCAATGAACATAATATACTCTCTTCAATTTTCAAATCTTCAAATTTCATAATATCATCTCTATTTTTTATAAAAGTCACAAAAGCAATAGAATTAGCATACTCAACTAACGCTATTTGTCACGGCTTTGTACTTTGAGTTTAATTAGAATGGAATGAAAAAGTATTTAAAGCTTCCTGTCAGGTTTTATCTTTTTTAAGTACCTTCCATCCATATAAAAACATTTAAAAATGTAACGTTATAGTGAAAAGAATATGATAGGTATAGTGGGGTATGGTGGATATATACCTGAGTCTAGGATAAAAATAGAAGAAATAGCCGCAGTATGGGGCGCCGATGCCAATTCTATGAAAGAAGGCTTAAACGTAGAAGAAAAATCAGTTCCTTCAACTGACGAAGACACAGCGACGATTTCGGTAGAAGCAGCATTAAATGCCTTAAAAATGGCTAAAATAGATCCTAAAGACATAGGGGCAATTTACATTGGTTCAGAATCGCATCCCTATGCAGTTAAACCTACGTCAACGATAGTAGGAGAGGCTATAGGATGTGGCGCAGAATTTACTGCAGCAGATACAGAATTCGCCTGTAAAGCAGGAACAGCCGGTATACAAATGGTAATGGGACTAATAAAAGGAGGCTATATAAAATACGGCTTAGCGATAGGTGCGGATACAGCTCAAAGCAGACCGGGTGATGCATTAGAATATACTGCAGCTGCCGGGGGAGCGGCTTATATTATCGGTGATAAAGGCTTAGTTGCAGAAATAGAAGGCACGTATTCACGTTCATCTGATACCCCTGATTTCTGGAGGAGAAGTACTGCCGAATATCCTAGCCATGGTGGTCGTTTTACTGGAATCCCTGCATATTTTAAGCATGTAATCTCGACTACCCAAGGCTTAATGAAAAATCTTGGTTTAAAAAATTCAGACTTTGATTATGCTGTTTTTCATATGCCAAACGGAAAATTTCCAGTCAGCGCAGCTAAAACATTGGGTTTTGATTTGAGTAAAATCGCTCCAGGCTTAGTTGTCAGGAAGATTGGTAATACTTATTCAGGCTCTTCTATGCTCGGACTAGCCGCTACTCTAGACATAGCAAAACCAGGACAAAGAATCTTAGTCACATCTTATGGATCTGGTGCAGGAAGTGATTCTTTCAGCATAAAAGTCACAGATTTGATTGAAGAAAAGAGGAAAGGTATAAAGAAGATTCAAGATTATATTAACAATAAAAGGTACGTCACATATTCTCAATACACAAGAATGAGAGGGGGAATATGAGAGTTGCTGTCATAGGCGTTGGCCTAACAAATTTCGAGGAACATTGGGACAAGAATCTTAGACAGCTTGCTATAGAGGCAGGGACAAAGGCAATAGCAGATGCTGGTGTAAGAGGGAGAGACTTAGATGCTATCTATTTAGGTAACATGTCTGCAGGAAGGTTTGTGGGCCAGGAACATGTAGCTGCTCTAGTATCAGGAGAATTGGGCTTATCTATCCCAGCCATAAGAGTGGAAGGTGCTTGCGCTTCAGGTGGTATTGCATTAAGAGAAGCTATTTTAGCGATATTATCTGGACAGCATAACATAGTCTTAGCTGGTGGAGCAGAAAAGATGACTGACCTGATGGCAGATAGTGTAACAACTTCTTTAATGGGTGCTGCTGATCAGGAATGGGAAGCTTATTATGGATTAACATTTCCTAGCTTATACGCAATGATAGCCAGAAGACATATGTTTGAATTTGGAACAACAAGAGAACAAATGGCTAAAGTTGCGGTAAAAAATCATCATAATGCTACTATGAACCCGATAGCACAATTCAAGAAAGAGATAACAGTAGAAGATGTGATAAATGCGCCAATGGTTTCTGATCCTTTAACACTTTTTGATTGTTCGCCTATAACTGATGGTGCAGCCACTATGATTCTATGTAGGGAAGATTTGGCTAAGAACTACACAGATCATCCTATATATATTATAGGAACAGGCCAAGCTTCTGACACGCTTGCTCTTCATGACAGACGCTCTTTAACGACTTTGGATGCAACAGTCAAGGCCAGTCAGATTGCATACAAACAGGCTGGTGTAACTCAAAAAGATATTGATTTAGCAGAGGTTCATGATTGCTTTACTATTGCTGAGATAGTTGCTACAGAAGATTTAGGTTTTTGCAAGAAAGGGGAAGGTGGAAAACTTTTAGATGAAGGAATAACTCAGATTGGAGGAAAGATTCCTGTTAATACTTCAGGTGGTTTAAAAGCTGTAGGTCATCCTGTAGGGGCAACAGGAATAAAACAAGCTATAGAAATAGTTTTACAGCTGAGAGGCGAAGCTGGTAAAAGGCAAGTCAAAGATGCTGAGGTTGGTTTGGCACATAATGTGGGGGGTTCTGGTGCAACTGCTGTAGTTCACATATTGTCTAGGTGATACGATGAGGAATGTGATAAAAAAAGAAGTGAAAATAAACGATAAAACTGTGACAGGAATAGAAGTCAATTTAAATGACGGTCATATAGTCATGATAATTTGTGATAATGGTTTACTTGCTTGTGGTGCAATAGATCCAACAGTTATGGAGAAATTTGGTTTTAGTGCTGCTATCGCAAGAGGCACTCCAGAAAAACCACTAAAATATGTAGATGATTTATTGAATGCTAAAATAGTTGATATAACAACAAATGCAAAGTCAATGGGTGTGAAAGTTGGTATGCTGGGAAAAGAGGTCGTAGAAAAATTATCTTATAGGTGATTATATGGGTCATGAATCAAGTGTTCCATTGTTCTGGCGTTTAATTAAGTCAAGATATCAACTCATAGGAACAAAATGTAAGACTTGTGGTAATGTTTTCTATCCGCCCAAATATTTGTGTCCTGTATGCAGAAAAGAAGGAGTGCTTGAAGACATAAAATTTAAAAAAACTGGCAAAATTTTAACTTTTTCTATTGTTAGATCTGCTCCGACTGGCTTTGAAAGAGAAGCACCATATCCGGTTGCAATCATAGAATTGGATGATGGACCTAGATTGACAACGCAGCTTGTTGATTGGACAGAAGAAGATTTGAAGATTGGAAAAAGGGTTGAAGCTTGTTTTAGAAGAATTTATACTGATGGTGAAGAAGGAATAATAAACTACGGTTTAAAGTTTAGACCGATATAGAATGATTTTAATATTATAAAATACTTTTATAGTTCCCTTTTTTTATTCTACTTAAATATTTTAAGTATCCTTTTCCAAGTCTTGGATCTCGAAGAAAATTTTCACTTATTCCATCAGTTTCTTCATAAAGTGCTAAAAGAAATTCAGAGGCATCTAATTTATTAGCGTCTCGTCTGTATTTAGGTAAAAGTTTTATTGAAAGTTCTTTAATAGCAGCTGCAAACGCGAGGAATTTATTAAATTTTTCTGTTGGCACAAGTTTATCTTTTCCTTTTTCTATTGTTTCTACAGTAAAATATCCTTTTCTTACTAAACTTATAAATCCATCGCTCACGGCCATCGCATCATTATCAGCTAATTCTACCCTACATAACCAACGAGCATCCTCTTCTATTTCTTTTAATTCATCGTATGACATAAAATAAAAATTAATCATAAAATATTTATACTATATTGTTCCAGGATCAGGCAGACCAACAATCCATTGATCTTTTGAATTGACTTTCTCAAAATTTTTTCTTTGTAATGACAGTCCTGTTTTTGCTTCTAGATCCCATGTAGATTCCCATGAAACAAAATCTATTTGATCAGTATGTTCTTTTAGCACTAGATAGCCACCTTTGTTATTCAGAGAAAAATTAAGCTTTATGACTTTTGGCAAATTGGCATCGATTATACCACTTAACCTTTGATTATTTTTCCCGTTGGAAATAAAGTAATAGTCCAAATTGATATCTTCATTAAATGGGTTGTACAATTCGACAAATTCTTCTTCTTCATCTTTGCCAGTGCAGTCGTAATAAACTTCTGATATGACTATAGAATCTGTTTGTTTTTCAGTCATATCTAATTCATTTTTATAGTTCCAGATTTTCTCGAATTCTTTCAAATATTTCTTCGCGATATTTTCATCGTGGATGATTAACAAATTTTCATCATTTCCATTATCAGCAGATTCTGTGGGGTTAAATGAGCCAGTTATAACTGTCTTATTGTCAATTATGAAAACTTTGTTATGCATCGTATATGCGTATTCATCCCATTTGATATCTATACCATTTTTCTTTAGGCTATCATATTCTGAGAATTCACTCTGCCTAGTCTTTTCTAAAATTCCTTTTACTTTGATTCCATTATTGTGTTTTTCTATTACTTCATTTCCTATATCATCGCCTGTAAAACTGAAAATCATAAAGTAAATCTCCTTATTAGCTTCTGCCAAATTGTTAATAACATGCTCGCTGCAAGAATCTTCGGGGCAAAAATAGTTTTCTATTTTTTTATTGTTTAGATATATGATTGGGTTTTCGACTGCTTGCCCTTGGCCAAAATCCCCATTCCATAATTCTTGGAATTCTTTTTCATAATTGTCTGCGATGTATTTCGAATATATTATGGCCATGTTGTTATTGTTGTAAAAATTGCAATTTTCTGTTGGATTAAAAGAGCCAGTAAATACCTTTTCTCCGTCAACTATGCAAAATTTATTGTGCATTAAATTGCTATCATTTCTTACTACAAGATTTGTTCCTGATATCTTATCAATGCTTGCCTGATCTATGGCCAATTTAACATCTATCTTGTTTTCTTTTTCTTTGAGTGTATCGATAACTTCTGGAAGGTCTACATCATAGAATGCACAATGAATATAATTTTTGGCGCCTTGTAAAAATTCAATTAAATGCTCTCTACATTCATCTTCAGGACAAAAATATACTTCCATTGATTTTGAAGTTTCGGTAGTGTTTAATTTTTGCTCGGTATTCGTTCCTGTAGTCATACCAGTTGGGGTTTCTGTACAGCCGCTTAACAGTAAAACTAATATCAAAATGATGAAAATCCATTTCATACTAAAACAATCAAAAATTAATTTTTTATATGCATCTGTTTAGATTTTCTAGTTAATAGAAGAGTTTATAAGATTAATCAGTTCTTTTTAATTTTAGCATTACATCAAAAAATATTCAAAGGGTTAAAAAATGGAAGTTGTGAGGCTAACAAATTTAGGTAATTTAACTTTAGGGAGTATGCTAGATTTAGAATCTATTTACAAGGAAAATTCATCTCTCAGAAGGGGAAGACTTTCTAAACTGTGGGATTCTGAAGATCAAATGAATCTTTTTCATCATTTATTCGGTATTTATTTTGCAAAAGATCAAGAAAGTATTGTAATAAAAGATGCGGATTCTTATTTGCTTTTAAAAAAAATTTCCAAACATAGTAGATTTGCCAAAGCACATAAAATAAATTACGATTTAAAGAGATTTTTGGATTTAGGTTTAATAAGGACTGTTCAAGATGCAAGACCTATAGAAGAGACTATTCAGGATATCAAGAAGGACGAATACACCAATCCGATTAAATATCTCAATCGTTTATACCTAGAGTTAACTGAATTATGCAATTTAAATTGTGGACATTGTTATAGAGGTGGTTCAAGAGAAGAATACGGATTATCGATTGAAGAAATTAAAAAAACATTGGAACCATTGTTGAGAGCAGGTATAAGATCAATGGCCATTACTGGTGGTGAGGCAACATTAAGACGAGATGATTTATTCCATATACTTGATTATGTAAGTCCGTTTTTAGTAGTAGAAGGTATTTCTGAAGGAAAGAAACCAGATCTTCCTATTGGCATTTTAACAAATGGTTACTTCGAAAATCAAAGAGAATTTGTTAAGAAAGTAAAAACTTACGGTAATGTTTCGATTCAAGCAAGCTTAGATAGTTTTGAAGAAGAAAAGACTGATAGAAATAGAGGCAAAAAGGGAGTTTTTGCTAAAGTTAAAAGTTTGGCTCAAATATGCAAAGAAGAAGAAGTATGTTTATATCTTAGCATGTTAAGTGGTTGTGAATTTTCAGATTATGATAGGTTGAAAACTTATCAATTCACCGAAGAGGAAAAAGAAAATATGGAGTTTTTTGGTGGAAAAGTTCACAGAATAGGAATAAGTGGTATTACTATATTGGGAAATGCTGCCCAACAAAATTTTGAACACCTAAAACTAAAAAGCACTAATAATTATTTCGGTTCTTTAAGTCATTCTAAAAAACACCATGATGGTTGGTGTAAAGGATTCACTAGACCTACTCAGTTAAATATAAGACCTAACGGAAATGTTGGAACTTGTGATAATGCTTATGGGTTTCCTGAAGAATCTGGCAATCTTAAATCAACTTCTATGATTGAAATTCTGAATGGAATCCAAAATACAAGGATATATCAGATGTTCAAAGACGGAAGTATTGAACAATATCAGCATGAATTGGATAAATCTTTATTCCCAAAGACATTTATTGGATCTTGTGAGGTTGTAACATTAACTGCAGCTTATGGTTTAACTAAAGAAAGATTAATGCGTCAAGGTGTTGAAAATCCAGTTCAAATGGCAAATGAAGAAGTAGCAAGAACGTATAAATTCATCAACTGAATTCTAAAGGAGATTTAAATTCCAGTTACAAATTCACTTTTTACTTTAACGATAATATAGGTCCCTATCAGAATTAACAATGATCCTAAAAGCTGTAAGTTTGGTGCAGGTTCATTAAATATCAGAACACCAAGAATTAGAGAAATTATGGGAGCTATAAGTAAAAGTGTCGATGCCTTGGATACATTTATCATCTTTATACTGTAATACCAGCAGAAAACATAACCGAATAAAATTGCAGTTGAAACAGCAATATTAATTGTTTGTTGTAATGTTAGAGAAAATAATATATTCATTTTAGCTTGTAGTATTACGATTGCAAACAAAATGATTGCTCCTATAAACATCCTAGCAAACGATACAATATAATTAGAGTCACCATTTATCATAGCTTTTTTTGCTATAATGCTTTCTATGGCCCATAACACTGTTGCTCCTATTATCAGCAAATCCCCTATGGACGGATTTAACCAAAACTCTGCCGGTTCTATTTGATTAAAATATATTAAAATTGTTCCTAATAGCATGATAAATAGAGCTAAAGCTTGCTTTTTATTCACTTTTTCTCGTAAGAACAAGAAAGCAAATATTGTTACATAAAATGGCAGAGTTTTATGCAAGAAAGCACCCCTGCCAGCAGTGGTTAATTTTAACCCTGTAAAGAACAGTAAGAATGCAAATGAACCACCAATTATAGCGATAGATAGTAAATATTTCCAATGAATTTTAGATTTTTTAGGAGTGGACCTACCTTCGAATAAAAATATGATGTAAAAAATAATCCCTATTATTAATCCTCTGATAGCGGTAAAAACCGTAGGATCCAAATCAACGACGAATAATTTATTCATAGGAATTGCCAAACCACTAAACAAAGCTGTCACTATTGCAAGAAATGTTCCGAAAGTTTCCTTTTTCATGGTTTACTTTTAGAATTCCAAGATTATAAAAATTTTTAATTTTATTTTTTATATTCCTTGTAAAGTAAGAAAACTCCAATAACTAAAAGGAATGTTGCTATTATTATCCCTAGATGCACTGTAAAATTATTCGAAATTATAGCAAGAGCAGTTGAAGATAAAATAAAATTTTCTGAACGTTTTATCTTATTCTTCATAAAAATAAATTGTAATTTTGTATTTTAATGTTTTAACCCATTTGTAATCGATTTATTTACAGAAAACCTCTAATTAATTATGGAATTTGAACAGAGAGAATTTATCATAGAACAAAAGTTTATAGCACTTCAAGATACCTACGTCATCAGGGACAAAATCGGAAATCAATTAGGTATAGTCAAGAAAAAACTCATATCAGCTACATCTGCATTTACAGTAGAAGATAATACAGATATATTGGCAGAAATAAGGGCGCAGTTCTTAACTCTACATGATACTTTCAGAATACTTGATAGGGAAGGGAAGTTAGTAGCAAAAATAAACAAGAAAATTTTCAAAATTCTTTCATCAGCTTTTTGGATTGAAGATTCTAATAAAAACAAATTATACTGGATTGAAGGAAATTTTTCTAAACACGATTACATGTTCAAAGACATGAACAAAAATGTAGTAGCAATCGTACATAAGAAATGGGCAACTTTACGGGATTCTTACTGCCTCGAAATCACAGGTGAAATAGACCCACTTCTAGCTATTTGTAGCTGTATTGCAATCGATCAGAAACTTGAAGGTCTTCTAGTCAAACAAAGATACAGCCCGGTTTAGATTCATTTTTGTGAAAATTTAAGTCGTATCAAATCAAAATAATTAAAAGATGTACTCCGAAAGATTTAAGAAGATTACTGTTGATTTCTGGTAAATATGATGAAATATGTAGTACAGCCACAAAATTATGACGACCTTTTAGGAGAGCTAATCTTGGCTAACTGGGGTGATACGGTAGTAGGTAAAACTGGTTATGTCGCATGGAAACAAAATGAATATGCTCAGAATGGTAATACTGCATTAATGAAAATGATTTTTGATTCACCACCAGATATAGTAGTAGAACAATCGATGAGAAAAAAAGGCATTGGGCATGGTTTAATGGATAAATTGGTAGATCGACTTGCAATAAAAAATTACAATATGTTACTCATCGCTCAACCTGATGGTGAGAAAAAAATTTATAGTAAAATGTTAGGAAAACTCTTTAAAAAAGGAAAGATATGTTCAGTCCATTATGGTTGGGCTATAAAACTAGGGCCTGTTTACGAAATTAAAATGTCACAATCTACTTAGTCCAAAGCCTGGCTTCTCTTAATTGTTTTAAATCATTCCAGTATAATTCACGTATGTCCTTTATTCCATAATTTAACATAACAAGTCGATCAAAGCCAGGTCCCCAGGCTAATACAGGTATATCTTTTCCTAGTAGAGGCTTAACGACTTCTGGTCTAAACATGCCTGCTCCACCTAATTCAATCCATTTATTTAACCCAGGCCAGAGTACTTCTATTTCTACTGACATTTCTGTATAAGGGAAATAAGAAGGTCTAAATCGTACATTTGGAAAACCTAGTTTTGTGTAAAATCTTCTTAGATATCCGAGCAAATGTTTAAAGTTTACATTTTCATCTACAACAATTCCATCTGTTTGATAGAATTCCGCTAAATGACGCCAATCTAAAGTTTCATTCCTAAAGCATCTTCCAACAGAGAAGAATTTAGCAGGCAATTCAGCATTTCTTAATGCGTGTAAAGTTCTCGCAGACAAAGATGTTGTATGCGTCCTAAGTATATTTTTTTTAGCAAATTCCGGGTCCCATTTATACTGCCAACCAGTTGAATTACAATTCCAACCGAATTCATGCGTATCTTTAACTACCTTGACTAATTCACCTTCTGGTAATTTTCCTTTTTCTGGATTTTTTATGTAGAAAGTATCTGCTAAATCTCTAGCTGGATGATCTTGCGGTTGATATAATGCATCGAAGTTCCAGAAAGATACTTCTAGGATATGACCAGTCATTTCTTTAAATCCCATTTCTAGCCATATTTGGCGAATATATTCAATGATTTGAGTCATGTAATGTTTTTTTCCAGGATAAATCTTTGGAGCAGGTAAAAAAACATCATAAGGTCTTATTGGTTTCTTTTTCCATTCTCCTGATAAAATTATTTCAGGGTTTAGTTGCCCTATTTCTTCTTTAAGCTTTATTTTTGGAGCAATTTTTTTACCTAGTTCAGTTAAAGAAAGTGTTTTTTTAGTTTCAATTCTTTCTTTTATTAATCCCCTATCTTTCAATTTTTTTACCACATCTTTATCAAATTCACCTTTAAGCTTTCTTCCCTCTAACAAACTAGAAAGAATTCTTTCTTCAGGAATTTTTTTATTTAAAATATTTTTGCCTTTATCCGTTATGAATAGGAAGCCCTTTCTTATATCAACCCAAGAATTTTTTCTAGTCCAAACTAAACCTATAGAGAAATTTTTGACTTTTTTTTCAAGAGCTTTTATATTTCTTTCTCCTTTGTTGACGATGCTTAATAGATTTTTTTCAGGTAAACCATTTTTTACGTAATCTAAACCCTCCTCTGTTATCTCTAGAAATTCCGTAGTCTTTTCATCGACTTTTATTAGATTTTTTAGTTTAGCCCAAAGCGAGGCTTTTTCGATAGCATCTTTTACCAAGCCAGTAGATTTCTCTAGTTCATTTATACCAGTAGATTTCTCTTTTTCCAATGTTTTTATAATCTTCTTTTCATTCTCATGTAATTGTTTCAGTAAATTATCCGGCATATTCTACCTTTTAAGAATTTGAATTTGAAATACTAAAAACTTCTTTATCTTACAGGTTTGTATTCTTTTGCACTAATTACTTTACCTCTAATCACATAGTTAACATATGCTGTGAGGTATTTTCTTATTGATTTAAATTCCCCCCATTTTTGAATTCTACGATGTGATGTTAAAACTAGAGTTTTATCTACAAAGATTATTTTTCCTAATTTTGAAATCTTTTCAGAAAGGGCAAAATCTTCAAATGTATCTAATTTTTCGGCAAACCCGCCAACTGTTTCGAACGCACTTCTACGATAAATGCAACATATGCCAGGAATACGCGCTTTTTTTGTTTTTACCGATCTCTTCAAAAATAGGTTTAAATACCAATAAATCACGAAATCTTTTGCTTTTGGGCTTATTGGTATTATAGGGCAAGTAACACCAACAACATCTTTTTTCTTGAAAGGTTTAATTAATTCAGTTAATCCATTAAATAAAAGGATTGTATCAGCATCTATGAAAAATAAAATATCACCCTTTGCTACTTTTGCTCCTGCATTTCTACCTTCTGCAATTCCTTTCTGTCTAACCGGAATAACTTTATTAGCATACTTTTTAGCGATTTTAACTGTATCATCTCTGCTCATCCCATCTGCTACTATTATCTCATATTTTCCCTTGTAATCTTGATTTTGTAGAGATTTCAAAGTCGATTCTATATATTTTTCTTCGTTTAGAGTAGGGATAATTATTGATACCAAATTTTTCATATTTTTCACAATCATATTTTGACGTATGAAAAAGATATAAGTTTAATACATTTTATATGCTTCCATTAATAATTTATGTCAAAATTTTTTAATTTCAATCTTTCAAAATAAATTTATCAATTAAACTTTTTGCCTTTTCTTTTTTCTCCTGATGTTTTTCCAAGAAATTATTAATAATATTGATTGTAATTTCTTTTAGTTCTCCAGTTAACATTTTTCCAGATTTGTATTCATCATATATTTCTTTCAACTTTTTAGAATCTTCCAAGAAATAAGTCAAATATTGATATGAAACATCTACTTCAGGAATACCACCTTTTTCTCTATGTTCTTTTACACTTCCTCTACCACCAGAAAAAGCAAATTTCATAATTTTATTTCTAACCTTTTCAGGGGTATCATGTGTAAAAATCGTATTAGTTTCTATAGAAGATGACATTTTGCCGCCTTCTGTCAAGCTTGGTAAGAATCTGCACAGTATAGTTGCCGGCTTAGGAAATCCTATTTTTGTTGCTACATCCCTCGTTAATCTAAAATGAACGTCTTGATCTATTGCGCATGGAATTAAACACTGTGTATTTTTTCCTTCCATTACAGTTGGTAAGAATGCTGGCACTGATTGCATACTCGTGTAAAATATTTCACCTATGTTATTAGAATCTTTTAACCCAAATAAAGCTTTTACAGTAGAAAGTGTAGTCTTCTTTGCCACCATACATCCATATTTGTACATATGTCCTGCATACTCTGTATCCAAGAATATTTTTGTTTTTTTTGAATCGAAACCTAAAGCTATTATATCCAGAATATTTTCATAAGCCCATTTTTTTGTATCCTCTAGAGTTATATCTTCTTTGAAGAAAAATTTCTCTTCATCCGGTACCTGAAAAAGTAAAGGAACATCTAATCTGTCTTGTAACCATTTGCAAAAGATCCAAGGAACTAAATGACCTAGATGAACTGGACCTGATGGTGCTCGGCCAGTATACAGATAGAATTTTTTCTTTTTTTCAATATCGTCTAGTATAGAATCAAAATACATATGTGCAAAAAAAATCTTCCTCTCTAAAAAATAATGAAGTTTGCCGGTATGCTTTTCCAGCCTTTTCAAAATAGAATTATCAATAAGCTTTACTCCAAATTGTTTCACCAATTTATCATAGTCAATTTTTCCCTTTACTTCCCATGGTGTTACTATAAAGCTAGGGTCTTCCATTCTTTCACTTATTAACATTTTTAGATTTATTCTTTAAATTTGCCACTTTTTTGCTCACTTAAACGTTCGGTGTATACTGAACAGTCTGTGCATTTTGCCTCTTCATGACATATTTTTAGATTAATCTTACATTGAGTATACCAACCACCTATTCCTACCCACGAACTACCTGGTGATATACGAATATCTCTGAAATTTGTTTCACCTTCTCTTATTTCGTATTCGTATGGTTCAGATTCAAATAGATACTTTTTCAATTTTTTCAGATAGCCAAACTAATTCACCTTTCATTTAATCACCCTCTTTTTTGTTCATATAATCTTCCACTACCTTTGAATCCGTTATATACTGAGCAATTTTTGCATTTTTTCTGTGGATTTTTACATGATTTTTCTTCTTTTGGTTCGTATAATTTGCAGTATATTTTTTCATTCTTTTCTGAACTAAATGGATCCTTATATCTAAGAACTTTTTTGTAGTCTATTGATTCTATTCCAATGCCTCTATGTAAGTCATACACTACATGCTCAATTCCTTCAGAATCTGTTTCACTAAACCCTGTAAAAGTAACACCTGATCCAACATTGCTTTGAAATTGTCTAATTTTGTATTTCATGACATCGAATTTATCCGATGCTATCTCTCTAAGTGCTAAAACATATTCAACCTTTTCTTTTGGTATTGGTGGAGCAATTCTACGAATAATACCCTCTAAAGATTCATTTTTTCCTAAGACAATGTTTCCTGATATTCCTGCTTTTTTTCGTAAATCTTCTAAAATTGAGCATACTTCATAGTCTACAGATTCCCCCTTTTCTTTGTATTTTGCTGAAAGCAGAGATTCATAATCTTTCAATCGAAATGGATTATTCATTTCATATATTTGTCTATCTAATTCTGCAAAGTTTCCTGGTTCTAATAGTTCAAATAAAAATTTGATTGAAGACCCGACAGCTTTTTTAAATTTAATTCCAAAAACTTTCACCAGTCATTCTGACTCACCTCTCAAGATTTCAAAAAATGCGTTCCCCAAATCGGTAAAAACTAATGGTTTTCCTTTACAGTTTTGATTTCCAAAATCAATTAGATTAAATTGTTTAAATCTGTTCAGAACACATTTTGCAGTACTTTCGGGGTATTTTTCATTAGCTAACTTTCTCACTGCAGAAGAGAATGTAACTCCCTGTAAATCATACAAACTCAAGAACAATTCTTTTTCTTTAGTTCTGAGTGATCGCTCTAAGAAAATCCTAAGTTCTTTTTTACAGACGCCAAACGCGACCACATCTCATTTTAATCACTGATAATTATGACAAGTTAGTATTAAATACGTTTTGGACAAAAAAATTGACCATTAATTGAATAATATATTATTAGAAACACAATAATTTCTTTATGACTAAATTAAAGGTCGAGAAGCACATTGACATAAAAGGTCGAGAAGCAGGTCTTATATCCAATGCTATATCGGATGTCATTAAAGAATTTACCATGAGGGCACAGGTAAAGAAGCTCAAAACACTAAGAATTTTCATTACAAATAACCCAGTTGAAGTGTGTAAAGTTATAATTTCTAAAGTCAAATTGAATAGGCACAGCGAGATGAGAGAATGGATTTGCCAGAATGCACCCAGCTTTTCTTATTGGGAAGAGGGACAAGTGCCAACTATAATGCTGGATGCCAATCAAACAGTTTTTAAAGAAGGAAATTATCCTGCAATCAAGGGGTTGCTTGCACATGAATTGATGCATCTTGTGAATAGGCTTGATGGAATAGATGATGCTTTGGAAGTCGAGGCTGAAAAAGCCGGTAAAAATATGTTCAATTATCTTACAAAAATCAAAAATTCTAAAACGTTTACAAGAGAGCGACTTTTAAGTTCTTTAATAAGACTAACTGCAACTACTCTATTTTTTATTAAGGATATATTAGCCAATACGAGGGCTATGAGTTTTGGTTTTGATGATGAAATATATTATAATTATAAAGTGTCATTAGAAGGCGTTAAAAAACAAATAAAATTCACTGAAAAAGGAATAATAAAATCACTTAGAAGTGGAAGAAAACATGCCCTAGACGATGCTTTTATAATATATGTCGGCTTGAATTCAAGCTGGGTAACATTTAAAATGTTTCATAACGAACTTTACAGAGAATTAAAAGATATGGCTAACATTGAAGTACCGCCTATAATAAAGAAAAATGGCGATTCTGTGCTAGAAGAGCTGTTAAATCTAAGATCTGCAAGCGATAAGAAACAATTAGCAAAGATTTTAAGATTATCTCAACAAAACTATTTCAATGTTGTTCAATATTTTAGTAAGAAAGTAAGGTGATACAATGGCAAATTTTCAATTTATAGTGTCTGATCCGACTAAAAGAAAAGCATACAAGATAGAAGTTGATCAAGACAAATCTGCAGGTATAGTAGGTAAAACAATAGGTGAAAAATTCAACGGAGATGTATTAGGTCTGTCTGGTTATGAATTACAGATAACTGGGGGAACGGATAAAGATGGTTTTCCCATGCATCCGCAAGTTCATGGACCTGGTAGAAAGAAAATAATCCTTTCTAATCCGCCTGGTTTTCATCCTGAAATAAAAGGACAAAGAAAAAGAAAAATGGTTAGGGGTAACGCAATTTCTACAGATATAATCCAGATAAACTGTAAAATAACAAAAGCAGGAACCACATCACTTGATTCTTTATTCAAAAAAGAATCTAAAGAAGAACAACCAAAGGAAGAAACTAAAAAAGAAGAAAAAAAACCTGAGGAAAAACCTAAAGAAGTAAAAGCAGAAAAGAAAGAAGAGAAGAAATAAGGTGAGGAAATTCACAAAAAAGGTCGACCTAAAACTTATACCAGAAGTTAATATCGGCGTACTCGGTCATGTAGATCATGGTAAATCCACACTAGTGGAAACTTTAACAGGAAAATGGCCTTCTCTTCATTCTGAGGAATTAAAGAGGGGTATAACAATCAGATTAGGCTATGCTGATGCGACTTTTTATAAGTGTCCTAAATGTGAGACTAGTTATACGACAGATAAGTGTTCAAGATGTTTTACCGAAGCCAAAATACTCAGGACAGTTTCTTTTGTAGACGCACCTGGACATGAAAGTTTAATGGCAACAGTTTTAACAGGTTCTGCTCTCATGGATGGTGCCATTTTAGTCATAGCAGCCGATGAGAAATGTCCATTACCGCAAACAAGAGAACATTTAACCGCTTTAGAAGTCGTTGGTATAAAAAATATAGTAGTTGTCCAAAACAAAATAGACCTTGTATCGAATGAAAGAATTAAAAAAAGTTATGAAGAAATAAAAAGTTTCTTAAAAGGCACGATAGCTGAAAAAGCCCTAATTGTTCCAATATCTGCACAACAAAAAATAAACATTCATTATTTGATAGAAGCGATAGAAGAAAAAATACAAACTCCGAAAAGAGACCTTGAAAAAGATCCTAAGATGATAATTGCAAGAAGTTTTGATATCAACAAGCCAGGTGCACCAATTGAAAAATTAGTTGGCGGTATTCTTGGCGGTGCTATAATACAAGGTAAATTTAAAACAAAAGAAGAGATTGAGATAAGACCTGGAATAAAGATAGGCGATAAATGGAAACCTGTAAGGACAACTATAGTGTCGATGGAAAAAGCTGGCACTAAAATAGATGAAGCTGGTCCTGGTGGATTACTCGGTGTGCTAACAAAGTTAGATCCTTCATTGACTAAGGCCGATGGTCTAGTCGGTAATGTAGTTGGTCTAACCGATAAATTGCCCCCAGTTTTATCAGAACTTAAAATGCAAACCAAACTCTTAGAAAGAACTGTTGGAACAGAGACTATGGAGACAGTAAAAGGTATAAAACCTGATGAAAATTTGATGATAAATGTAGGTACTGCTAGATCAATAGGTATTGTAAAAAATGTAAAAAGTAATGTTGTAACTATGACTCTAAAAATACCAGTTTGTGTTGATAAGAAAGATAGGATTGTAATATCAAGGCAAATTCAAGGTAGATGGAGACTTATTGGATATGGCGAGTTAGTAGATTAAGATGAAAAAAATAATCTTAGACACTAATTTTTTAATGATTCCTTATCAGTTTAAAGTCGATATTTTCGATGAAATAAGACGTATCGTCGAAGGAGAATACGAATTAGTTACTCTCGCTGGTGTGGTAAAAGAACTTGAAAGAATTAAAAAATCTAAAGGCAAATCTGCTGCTGCCGCTAAGATTGGCCTTGAACTAATAAAAGCAAAAAACGTTAAAGTTATCAATTCTGATTCAGAAAAAGTTGATAATAAAATAATTGAATTATCTGATAAAAATACCATTGTAGCAACAAATGATATTGAATTGAAGAAGATTCTAAAGAATAAAAAAATTAAAATCATATATTTGAGAAGTAGGAAGTATTTGGAAATGGAATGAGGGTGTAGAATTTGATGGATATATTGACTATAGTTCCTATTGCAGGTTTAGTTTCGATTATTTTTGCAGTATATTATTATTTTTATGTAAAAAAACAAGATGCTGGAACGCCTAAAATGAGAGAGATTTCTGATGCAATAAAAGAAGGGGCAAATGCATTTTTAAAACGGCAGTATAAGACATTAGCAATATTTGTTTTAGTAATATTCATAATTTTAGGTGTTTTTCTCAATGTCAAACTTGCTATTGCTTATGTTTTTGGCTCCGTATGTTCAGCAACTGCTGGATTTTTAGGTATGAGTGTTGCACTAAAAGCCAATGTTAGGACTGCACAAGCTGCTAAAAAGGGCTTAAAACAGGCATTCCCTATAGGGTTTTATGGTGGGGCAGTTATGGGATTGGCAGTTGTTGGTTTAGCTTTAATAGGAATAAGCATCGTGTATTATTTTTTTCAAGATCCAGAGATTATATTAGGATTTAGTTTTGGCGCATCTTCACTTGCATTATTTGCTAAGGCTGGCGGTGGTATATACACCAAAACAGCCGATATAGGAGCAGATTTGGTTGGTAAAATAGAAATGAATTTTCCTGAGGATGATCCAAGAAATCCTGCTGTTATAGCCGATAATGTGGGCGATAATGTTGGTGATGTTGCAGGAATGGGTGCAGATCTATTCGACTCGTATGTTGCTAGTGTAGTAGCAGCTATGATATTAGGTTCAGTTGTTTTAAAAGTTACAGGTACTGTACTGCCGCTTCTCTTATCAGCAGCTGGCATATTTGCTTCTATAATCGGAACTTATTTTGTTAAAGTTAAAGGAAATAATCCAGGAGCTGCGTTAAACAGAGGAACTTACATAACATGTATACTTTTTGCGGCATTTTCATTCCTAATTATTTATTACTTAGAAATTGACATGAGAATATTCTATGCAACTATGGCCGGATTAATAGCAGGGATAATTTTAGGAATCACATCTGACTTTTATACATCAATAGATAGAGGACCTGCTTTAAATACAGCTAAATCTTCGCAAACAGGGGCAGCCATAAATATTTTGACAGGCTTTTCTTATGGATCTATTAGTATAGTGCCACCGCTAATAGGAATAGGAATAGCAACTATAGTTTCTTATGAATTGGCGGGAGTTTTCGGCGTTGCTATGGCTTCTGTTGGGATGCTATCTATAACTGGTATGATCGTTTCTTCTGATGCCTATGGGCCAATAGTGGACAATGCTAAAGGAATCGCAGAGCAGGCAAAACTTGGCGATAAAGTAATAAAAGTAGCAGATAGATTGGACGCAGCTGGAAACACTGCTAAAGCTATAACCAAAGGATTTGCTATAGGAGCTGCAGGTTTATCTGTGATTGCATTACTAGCAGCATATGCTGAAATAGTGAAAATAAAGACATTAGACTTCATGAATCCCTATGTTTTAACCGGTGCTTTAATCGGTAGTTTCATGCCACCTTTGTTTTCAGCATTACTTATATTAGGGGTTAGTAGAAATGCTTTTAGGATGGTTGAAGAAATTAGAAGACAATTTAGAGAAATAAAAGGCTTGAAAGATGGTAAAACCAAGCCAGATTATGTTACATGCGTAGATATTGCTACAAAAGGAGCTTTGAAAGAGTTAATTTTACCTGGCGTTTTAGCAATTATAGTTCCATTGATAGTCGGTTTTATATTGGGTAAAAGTGCTTTAGGCGGTTTTCTAGTAGGAAGTATAATATCAGGTTTAGTTTTCGCCTTATTAATGGCTAATGCGGGTGGCTTGTGGGATAATGCTAAAAAATACATAGAGGATGGTGCTTTCGGTGGAAAAGGCTCTGATGCTCATAAAGCAGCAATAGTAGGAGATACCGTAGGTGACCCATTCAAAGATACTGCTGGACCGTCTATTAACACGTTGATAGTAGTAATGACTCTTGTATCTTCTATATTTGCCCCTCTTATCGCTGTGTATGCCTTGTTAGGTTAAATCATATTTTAAAACAAAAAGTTTTAATCAGATAACTATCTACGAAAAAATATAAAGATAAAAATAAAAGAAACCATTTAAAGTTGATATAATTAGTTTTTAATGTTAAAAATTCAAAATAAGGGATTGTATGTATAGAATATTAACCATTAAAACGAACATAAAGGTACCTCCTACACGTTTTGGAATGCCTTTGAAAAATGCCATTAAAGAGAGCGTCGCAGAAAAATATGAGAATAAAATAGATAGAGATTTTGGTATGGGTTTGACTGTAGTAGACGTGAAGGATATAGGTGAAGGCAAGATAATGGCCGGTGATCCGGCTATTAATTATATTGTTACATTTGATTTACTGATTTTCAAGCCTGAACTACATGAAATTTTAGTTGGAGATGTTATAGATAACACAGAATTTGGTGCTTTTGTCAGACTCGGTCCAATGGATGGTTTGGTACATGTTTCACAATTATTGAACGATTACGTAAGTTATGATGAGAAAAATTCTACTTTTATAGGTAAAGAAACGAGAAAGACGCTAAAAGAAGGTGACGGTGTTAGGACAAGAGTTATATCTATAAGCATGGCTCCTGGTAAAGAAAACAAGATAGGTTTAACTATGAGACAACCTAATTTAGGGGCTATATTATGGTTGGAAGATGAGAAAAGAAAGGCAAAAAAAGGCGTTACAGGTAAGAAAGAGAGTAAGAAATGATTTTGATAAGTTTTTTCTTTTAGAATCCTAAAATAATCTTATGAGAAAAGTATTATTTTTTACAATAATCCTATTTTTATTTGGTTTAGCAATAGTAAAAGCTGAGAATGAATGCTCTGGCTCGTTGATATTTACACTTTCATCTAATGTAGCAGAAAGTGGGATCCAAGTTAAGGCAATAGCTGCTGGATTAACTGGCAAAGAGTGTCTTGGAAAAATAATTCATATAAGGCTTGATTCCTGCAATGGAGAAAGGGCATGCTTATGTACTTCTAAGGGATCCGGATGTTCTTGTTATCTAAAAGTCCCATTGCCGTTCATATCTTCTGAAGGACTTCACAGATATTATAGAAGCGAATATACATATTTTGCATGTGTAGATAAGAACAACGACGGGGATTATAGCGATGAAGGGGAAAGTACATCCACAACATTAACTGTAAAAAGAGGGTTCATTAGAGTGGATTTAAACATATTTAAGCCTTTAATACAACTAATTCAAAGTATAACCGGTAGGTTTGCTCAAAGCTTTTAAACCTAAATCTTATAATATAAGAAGAGTGATTTGAATGGTTAAGAGACAATATGTTTGTAGGAATTGCCGTAGATTCACGACTGAAAGAGAATGTAGAGTCTGCAAATCGACAGATTTATCAGCAAGTTGGAAGGGACTTGCAGTAATAATAAAACCGCAAGAAAGTGAGATGGCAAAAGTATTAAAGATAGAGTCAGGTGGCAAGTATGCTTTATTTGTAGGATGATACGATGAAAATGGACGTCTTAGATAAAAAAGAAAATCCTTTCTTGAAGAGGACAGATTTGATTTTGATGATAGATCATGCAGGTCAGGCTACTCCAAAAAAAGAAGAAATTATCAAAGAAATTGCTGGAAAATTTGATAGTTCACCTGAAAAAGTAACTGTTGAGTATGTTTTAACAGAATTTGGATTAACTAAATCTAAAGTAAAAGCAAAAGTATGGAAAGAAAAACCACCTGAAAAAGTTAAGAAAGTGAAAAAAACAGAAGAAGCAAAAAAAGAAGAACAACCAAAGGAAGAAACTAAAAAAGAAGAAAAAAAACCTGAGGAAAAACCTAAAGAAGTAAAGACTGAAAAGAAACAGGAACCAAAAAAAGAAGGTGAGAAAAAATGAAGCATAAAACAGTTAAACAGTCAGATATTTTGAAAGTTGAGGGAGATAAAATTAAAAGAGTAAGGAATAATTGTCCAAGATGTGGCACAGGAGTTTACATGGCAGATCACAAAGACAGATATTACTGTGGAAAGTGCCATTTTACAGAGTGGAAAAAGAAATAAATTACGATGATCCTGCTTTATATCCTAGTTCAAAAACTTTGTTGTTTAAATCCACATATTTTTCTGGTATAGTTTCTTTTATTCCATTCAAGAAAGATTCTTTCTCAAGAGGTATAAAACCTTTAGAATTTGCATAGCCTAGCAAGAAAATGTTCGTCAATACAATATTTCCAATCATCATTTTTACAATTTTAGATGCGTTGAAAGCAACAACCTTAGATGCAAAATTTTTTATAGTCTGTGTTATTTCATCCATTCTAGGATAGTATTCTTTTATTATTGGGACAGAAAGTGGAATCATTTTATAAGTGTTAACTAGAAATACGGTCTTATTTTCTTTTGATCCATAGTAACATGCTCTTAAAGCCTCTACAGGTTCTAAGGCTATTATCAAATGTGCTTCACCTTGCATAACTAAAGGAGAATATATTTTATTTCCAAACCTGATATGACAAGGAACTGAGCCACCTCTTTGAGCTAATCCATGAACTTCAGAAGTCTTAACATCATAACCTTGTTCCAATGCAGCCTGTGCTATTATTTGCATTGTAGTAATCACACCTTGTCCGCCCACACCAATTACAACTGTGTTAAATTCTCTCATTTTTTCACCTATTTTTTGTCTGGCGCCTTCTCATGTTTTTTCACTGGATGAATCGCTTTAAATGGACATACTTGACTGCAAACACTACAACCTGTACAAAGGTTTTTATCTATCCTATAAATTCCATTTTCTTCAGATATTGCAGGACATCCAAGTTGATGCAAACATACACCACATCTCTTGCATTGCTTCTGATTTATTTCAAATACAGGGAGTTTTACCCCTAATTTAGAACATTTTCTTACTGTCAGTAATCTGCATTCTCTTCTGGCAACAATTACTGAAAGTTCATTTTTCTTAAGGAATTTTCTAACAGTTTTTATCATACTTTTTACATAAAATGGATCTACTAATGCAACATTTTTTACACCGCATGCTTTTGCTATATCTTCTATCTTTATTTCTTTAGTCTTTTCTCCCATCGCTGTTAGGCCCATACCTGGATTAGGTTGATGTCCTGTCATTCCCGTAATTCTATTGTCCATTATGATAAACAACGGACTAGATTTGTTATAAATACAATTTACAAGTCCAGGAAAACCAGCATGGAAGAACGTAGAGTCCCCCATCAAAACAATGACTTTTTGAAATGTGGTTTTTTTAATTCCGTGAGAAATTCCAGCACTTGCACCCATCGAGAATACAAAATCAGTTTCACAAGAGGGAGGATATATGCCTAATATATAACATCCGATATCACCAGCAAATACAGTATCTTTACCTGCAGCCATTCTTAATGCCCAAAAAGTTGCTCTGTGCGGACAACCAGGACATAATACAGCAAATCTTCTCGGTTTTTTAATTTCATTGTACATTTTTAGATGATTTTGAAGACTCATTCCAAGTTTTTTGCCTGTTAATCTCTCCAAAGCCATTATAATAATTTCTTCATCATATTCCCCAGACTGAGGTAAAAGATTTTTGCCGTATATTTTTAATTTTGGGTTTACATCTCTGGATAGAATTTTTATTTCATTTTCTAATATTGGCTCTAATTCTTCGGCAATTAAAATGCTGTTAAACCTTTTAATGAAATTCTTTATTTTTTCTTCGGGCAAAGGATGAGTAAAACCTAATTTCAGGACTGGCAATTTTATTTTCAAATCTTCCAATGCATCCATTACATAATTGAATGAAATGCCAGAAGTTATTATACCCAAATGACTTTTAACTTTAGAATTAACTATAAAATTAATCTTTGATTTTTCAGAAATCTTTCTAATTTTTTCAATTTTTTCAAGAACTTCATCATGCATTCTTATCGTATTCGGTGGCATTATGTTGAATTTGTTTAAATTCTTCTCAAAGAAACCCCTTGTTCTTCCTTTGTCTATATTACCTAACTTTACAACCCCTCTACAATGGCTTACTCTTGTTGTCGTCCTTAAAAAAATCGGCACTTCAAATTTTTCTGAAATTTCTATTGCAGTATTTACAAAATCTTTGCATTCTTGTGGGTTGGAAGGTTCTAACATCGGTATATGACCCATTCTTGCATAATATCTTGTATCCTGTTCGCTCTGAGCGCTACTCCAACAACCTGGGTCATCTGCGACCATTACTACTAATCCCGCTTTTGGTCCAACATATGCTAATGGTAATAAAGAATCGGCAGCAACATTTACTCCAAATTGTTTCATGGAAACTATCGATCTTACACCAGAAAAAGAAGCACCCATCGCAGCCTCTAATGCAACTTTCTCGTTCGTGCTGTATTCAAAATAAATCCCTGCATCTTTTGCAATTTCAGCAAATGTGTCTCCTACTTCTGATGCAGGTGTTCCAGGATATGTAGATGCAAAGCCTATACCAGTTTCTAAAGCACCTCTGACTATCGCTTCATTTCCCATCAGGATTGTTTTTTTTCCTTTCTCATTTGATAGTATTCTATCCAAATTCTCTTCAGACATTATTAATTCTATTCATTTCTTAAACTTTATTTTTAACTGAAAATTTTTTTCTATATGAGTTCCAACAAAAAAAGAAAAATTGCTTGGTATAAATTTCATAAATATTGTTTTATTTTAGATTCTAGAGCATGTTCTGGTAATGCTCCTATTATTCTATCGATCATTTTTCCGTTTTTGAAAATTAGCATATTAGGTATACTCGAGACATCATATTTTTGTGGTATTGACGGATTTTCATCTACGTTCATTTTACCGAATACAATTTTTCCAGCATATTTCTTGGCTAAATTATCTATAATTGGACTTAGCATACGGCATGGCATGCACCAAGAAGCCCAGCAATCGACAATAATCAAGGGGTATTTCTTAACAGTTTCTTCAAATGTCGCATCTGTAACCTTTATTGATACTTTTGGATAATCCTTTTTCATAATTATACCTCAAACATTTTTATCATCTAATAACTATATGTATTTTATGAAAATAAAGCATGAAATTTCTGAACGTTATATTGAACTCCCAGATTCAGAATTCGCAGAAATCATGAGATGTGCTCAAGAAGATAAGGAAGTAATTTCTTTGGGGCCCGGAGAACCTGATTTTACTACGCCCAAACATATAATAGAGTTTGCGAAAAAGAAGCTTGAGGAAGGTTATACTCATTATTCACCGCCTGCTGGAAGGTTAGATACAAGAAAAGCTATAGCAAAGAAGCTAAGAAAAGAAAATAAAATCAATGTTGATACAGATGAAATAATAATTACATGTGGATCACAAGAAGCACTTTTTTTGGCAGCGTTGTCGTTAGTGGATCCTGGAGAAAAAATAATAGTCCCCAATCCAGGCTTTTTGGCATATATACCTATGATAGAAACTGTAACTGGAACTCAGATTTCAATTCCTTTAATCGAGAAAGATGGTTTTGAATTCGATCCAGACATAGTAGAAAAATGCATCGATAAGAGAACTAGAGCATTATTAATCAATACTCCTGGAAATCCAACAGGAAGAGTTTTGAAGAAAAAAACATTAGAAGAATTGGCGGATATTTCAATCGATAAAAATTTAGTTATATTTTCAGATGAGGCTTATGAAAAATTCGTTTACGGTAAAAGTAAGCATATAAGTATTGCGAGTCTAAATGGAATGAAAAATAGAGTTTTAACTTTGCATTCTTTTTCTAAGACTTATGCAATGGCAGGTTGGCGCATCGGTTATGCAGCTGGTCCAAAAGAAATAATTGAATCAATGATAAGAACACATTTGTATACGGCCATATGCGCTCCAACTATTTCACAACTGGCTGCAACTTTTGCATTGGAAGGAAATCAAAAGTGTGTTGAGGATATGAAAAGAGAATATGATAGAAGAAGAAAACTGATAGTCAAGAGAATAAAAGATATACCGATGATTAGTTGCTTGGAACCAGAAGGCGCCTTTTATGCTTTTCCGAATATAACAAAAATGAAGATGAATTCAAAGGAAGCAACCGAGTTTTTCTTGAAAAAAGCAAAAGTTTTGACAGTGCCTGGGACAGAATTCGGTAATTATGGCGAAGGATATTTAAGAATGAGTTATGCAACTTCTTATGAAAAAATAAAGGAAGCAATGGATAGAATTGAAGATGCTATAAGAAAGTTAAAATAAAATTTAGTTTTATTAAGTCTGAACAATAAAATTTGGATAATTACTCTTTTTAAAAAAGGATTTAAAGATTAAAAAGAAGTGAGAAAGTATGAATGATGAAATGATGCAAATTGTAAGAAATAAAGCATATATAGAAACTAATCCTGAATCAAAAGTACTTCCATATGAATTGTTTTCTGCTCTTAAACCAAAACAACCAAATCCAGGATTTGGTAACAGGGATTTCGTAAAGATACTCAAGAAAGATGGCAAATGCATTGAGGGAGGAATAGATGATCTTTATAAGGAATTACACGAAGGCGAACTCGAAGATGTTTTTTCTCTTTTTACGGGACCTGTTCCTGGCACAAGGGTTGCAATATCTAAACTTGTTAACGTTTCGGAGATAAGGGAAATCGGATACTGGATGGGGTGCAAACATCTCACTATATACAAGAGAGAAAATACCTAAAACAATTTGGATAAGTATCTAAGTTTTAATTTCAGCAATAGTTCAACATTATAAATTTTTAAATTATGAGATTCCTTATTTGAGTTATGACTGAAATTTTTGATGTTGTCGATGACAATGACAATGTAATAGGAAAAGCTACGAGGAAAGAGGTTCATACAAAAAACCTAATTCATAGAAGTGTTATGTTCTTTATTTTTGATAAAAAAGGAAGAATATTCGTAAATCAAAGAACTAAAAACAAAGAATTCTTTAAAGAATATTGGAGTATTGCCTTGGGTGGGCATATTAATGCTGGAGAGACTTATGATGAAGCTGTTGTTAGGGAAGCAAAAGAAGAAGCAAATATAGATGATAAACCATTCTTCATGGGTTCATTTAATTTGAGAATACCGAATAAGAGCGATAATGAAAATGCAAGAGTTTATGGTTTTGTTACCGATAAAAAACTCAAATTGGATCCTTACGAAATAAAACAAGGTAGATTTATGACAATGGAAGAAATGTTAGAAAAAATTAAAAAAGAAAAATTCTTACCCGAGACAAAAGATTTGTTTAGAATTCTTAAGAATTTAAAAAATAAAACTATTATCAAATGACATAATTAACTTCATAAATTCCAATCTCTTTATTTTACTGTATGAAAATCGATTTCAAGGGAAAATTCAAACTAAGGACTTTAGAAATAGTATTAATAGCGATAGGGGCAGTATTATATGCAGTATTCTCAGTACCGACAATGTTCGTTATAGCTTTTAAGACTGGTGGACCGATAGATATTCAATTCAGGCCAGCAGTAATAATTCCTTCAGCTATGGCAGTATTGTTCGGACCTTTAGTCGGAGGTTTTTCAGGAGCAATAGGGACAACTATAGCAAGTGCGATAAAGCATGGCACACCATCTCCAGCAACTATATTCGGTGGTCTTCCAGGAAATTTCTTATGCTATTTTGCTATAGGTCTTTTGACAAGAAATAAAAAGAGTATAAAAGAACTCGCATTAACAGCAGCTATAGGCTATGCTATAGGTTCATTTGTTATTGGAATTGGAATGTTTGCAATAAAAATGATTCCAACGGTAGAACTGATGCTTGGCTCAGTATTTGCAACATTCATAACTGGGTATATAATGACTCTAATAGGTACTCCTATATTAGTTAGAGCATATCTATCTACAAAAGGTAAGTAAATTGATAGATCTTAAAAATCTGAACTTTGGCTACTCAAGTAAATCAATTTTGAAAAACTTGAATCTATCTATAAAAGATGGAGAATCTGTTCTTTTGTTAGGAATTTCTGGAAGCGGTAAATCAACATTATTAAAATGTATGTCTGGCGTGGTACCAAACTTAATAGATGGTGAAATTTCTGGTCAGGTTATTATAAACGATTTAGACACTAAAGAAATGAATAAAATACCTCCTGATATAGGGATCGTACTCCAAGATCCTGAAACACAGTTTGTTTGTTCAACTGCTGGCGATGAGATAGCATTCGGTTTAGAAAATCTTTGTTATGATAAAAAGACTATATCTAAACTTGTTAAAAAATTTGCAAAGAGATTTAAAATTCTGGATAAATTAGACAAAGATATAAATAGTCTGTCCTATGGCGAAAAGAAAAAAGTTATAATAGCAGCTATGGCAGCGATGGATAAGAAAATTATACTGATGGATGAACCATTGACAAATTTAGATGTTAGAATGAAAGAAGAAATTTTATTCTTATTGAAAGAATTGAAAAAAGATAGAAAAACGATTATAGTCGCTGAGCAAAATCCTTGTATAATTAAAGTTTTATTCGATAGGTGTATCGTTCTTGATAAAGGCAATTTAATTTATGATGGAGAAGTGGAAGGTGGTTTAAAACTCCACAAAGAAATTACAAATCATCCTAAAGTAGGTAAATCAATTCCAACAGATGATATATTACTTGAAGTTAAGGATCTATCATTCAGCTACGGTAAGAAAAAAATTTTGAAAAAAATAAACCTAAAAGTAAAAAGAAATGAGATTGTTGCAATAACTGGTGAAAATGGTTCTGGCAAAACTACACTTGCATTATGCCTTTGTAATTTGTTGAAAAAAAATAAAGGCAATATTCAATTGTTAAATAAAAATTTGGATGAATATAATCAGAAAGAGATTGCAAAAAAAGTTGGTTTTGTTTTTCAGAATCCCAATTTTCAGATATTCAACAATACTATCGTGAATGAAATTGAATATGGGCCAAAAAATTTTGGAATGCAATTAAATGATGATGAAAAAAATGAGTTATTGAAAATTTCTGATTTAAATTATAAAAAAAATTCTCATCCATTTTCCTTGAGTTTGGGGGAAAAAAGAAGATTAAATATAGCTTCCGTACTTTCTAGTAATCCAGATCTATTGATATTAGATGAACCTGTATTCGGTCAAGATCCGTATCATTTTTCAAAAATATTGAGACACATGGTTGGCAAGAAAACGATAATTTTAATCACTCATGAAGATTCCCTATTACGAATTGCAAATAGAGTATTTTATCTTAAAGATGGTATGTTGGTGAATCAAAAATGTTCAAAAGCTATGTAAAACTAATATGTTTCCTGATTTTGTTGTCATTCGTGTTCATAGTAAATGAAATATTATTTTTGATAGTTGCATCAATTGTCTCGTTGTTATTTGTCAGATTACTCGATAGAAATATAAAAAAAGTATCGACATCGCTTTTAAAATTGTTGATATTATCTGTGCCAATTTTATTGATACTTTGGACTTTATTTACAAATTTTGAAACTGCGTTTTTGGCTGCTATTAAATTTTCATCGATATCAATAGTGTCTTTTAGCATGATTTCTTGTTTTGAATTATACGAGACGTTCAGATTATTGTCGAATATTTTTCCATACAAATTCTCTTTCATAATAATTTTATGCATAAGATACATGGGCATGATGAAAGAAGATATGACCAGGATAAATTTAGCCAGAAAAGCTAGAGGTTTTGAAGATAAAGGCAATATATTGAAAAAAGTTAGAGCAAAAATAGATTTGATCGTACCAGTTTTCGTAGATTCATTGTTGAAAGCAGAAGATATAACTTGTTCTTTAGAATCAAAATGTTTCGGTCTTTATAATAAAAGAACTTTTTGGAAGGATTCAAGAAATATTACTCATGCAAATTTTTAGTTAAAACAAATATTATTAAAATTCCGATGAGTAAGAAAAGACTTTCGATGATAATTTTTTTTAATTTCGTTTCTTTGTGCAAATCTGGTACTATATCAACTAGAGATAAATAAATAAATCCACCACCAGCGATGGATAACGCGATTGGTGTAATGTCCTTAAAAAAATTGGAAGAAAAAACTGTTATTAAACCGCCCATCACACATAGAATTGCAGATAAAAAATTGTAGAATAATGCTTTTTTCGGTTTTAAGCCTCCTTTTATTAAAATCCCAAAATCTCCTATCTCTTGTGGTATTTCATGGAATGCTATTGCCATAGTTGAAATTATTCCAATTTGTGGGCCCGTTAAAAAACTGGCTGCAATTATAGTACCATCGATAAAATTGTGAACACCGTCTCCGATTAAATTCAAGTAAGTAAATGGTTGTATTTCTGTATGTGATTTGTGACAATGGTGCCAGTGAATGTATCTCTCAACTGTGAAAAAAATCAGTATACCGATTAAAACATAAAAGAAAGTACTATTACCAAAAATATCTAAAGCTTCGGGCAACGTATCAAAAAAAGCTGCACCTAACATTGTTCCTGCTGCAAATGCAACAAGGACAGTCAATATTTTTTTTATTAAATCTTTTTGAAAAACTAGAGTTACTAGACCGACAAATGATATCAAACTTATTAGAATCGTTGAGCCTAGAACCAAGACTATAGTTTCCAACATTCAATCACTATATTATAACCAAATCTTGAATTTATATGCTATTAATGACCAGAAAGTTTGATTACAATCCAATAATAGTAGTTTCTATCAAGCCACCAATTACTAAAAATACAAATGATAGAATCAATAGTTTTATGGAATCCCTTACGACAAGCCATAATTTTACTGAATGTCTTCTACTTACAGCTGCTGATATCAAACCACCAGCTATCGCTCCAATAAAATATGCACCTATTTCGAATGATCCATGTGGAATGAACATCATCACTGCTGTTGGAAATGCTGTAATTCCGCCTGAAGATTTAGCTATCAATCCAATAGCAGCTGCTAAAACAGATGCGTTCCAGCCGAGAATGAATATCGCACCACAACCAAATAAGAAAGAAAACAAGAATGAAAGCATTAGGACACTACTGTTGTTAAAGAATATTTCTAGGAATTTATTCTGAAAGTCGAACTTTCCTCTTATCAAATTAACTTGTGATATTTGTTCACTGAACACTTTTTGGACAAAAGTATCTGGCAATACTACAAAACTTATAGACATCGTTAATATCATACCAGAGAAGAAAGCGACATAGGCAATAATTACGTCTCCATATCTTTGGAAGAAAGTGTGAGTTTCCATTATTCTTTCGTCTTCCCCCTCTTCGTATCTTAAAACTCTGTTCATTAAAGGTAATGAAGCAAGAGTGATCATTATAACGGTGAATAGGCCTGTGGATTGAGGAAATATTGTGTATGCTATGAAAAGAGATATTATGGCGATGAAAGCGCCTAAGGTAAAAGCTTTTGCTGGCTCTTTTAATACTTCCTTAGAAGTCAAAAGCCTCTCTATTACCACAATATCAAATTAAAATTAGTAAAAAGAGTATAAATTTCTACTTAAAATTGATTATTTAATTATAAGTGCCGGGATGGCAGAACCTGGTAATGCGCCAGACTCGAGTAATTTCGATGATGATCCCAGAGGTATCTGATAAATGATGATACAACGGAGAACAGAGATATCTGGTGTCCGCAAGGACTTGTGTGTTCAAATCACACTCCCGGCGTAAGTGAAATATTTAAGAACAATTGAACCAATTTTTATTATGAAAATGAAATTCAATTGGTACTGGGGAATGATGGGGTTCTTAGGTTTCATGGGACTTGCATTGAACGAACCATTGTGGTATGTGTTTTTCGTGTTCTTCCTGTTCTTCCTAGAGCCAGTAATCAGAAAATCTAAAAAATGATTTTCAATGGTTTAAAATCCCACCTCCCGCACAATATAGGAAGGATAAATTTTTGTTCTTTTGGGAAAGTTTAAATGCTTAACTTTTTAACAGAAATTCATGAATATGTCACTCCAAACTAAGGAAGAGGTAAGAACCATCTGGAGTTATAATAACTTGTCAAGAATAATGATTATACTTCACTTACTGAATAATGATGGTCCTTTAACACCTTATCGAATAAGTAAAGAAATTTATGGTGAAAATAGTAAAACAACATGGCATCAACCAACTGGCCATACTGATGCTATTCGTCATTATCTTGAACAACTTGAAAAAGAAAAGCTTGTAGAGCCAAAAGTAATACAAGGATATAGAGGAATATCTTATGATATAACGCAAGAAGGCAAAAATTTTCTTTCATCTAAGAAAAAAATTATTTCAAATTTATAATTTAGTAAAAAATAACCCCAATATAATTCAGATAGATTTTTGTTCTTGGGAGAGAAAATTAAATTTATGGGTTGGAAGGAATTTTTTTTAGATTGGAGAAAAGGACTTATTGTGTTAATAATTTTATTCTTAACATGTTTTTGTATTATTTCTTCTATTCATGCTCTTACATACACGAGAATTTCTACATTTACCACTACAACTTCACCAATATCTATTAATAATATTTTGACTGGGTCAACCTGCTCTGGTAATCTTCTTCTAACTTTAACTCCTTCCATAGTTACCTGGCCGGGAAATGTTATTCCATCTGCCTCAGGCTTATTAAATTGTGATGGAAAGATAGTTTACTTTAAAAAAGAATCTTGTCTTGGTCCTAGCAGTGCAAATGTAAAAGCCGCATACAATTTTGATGAAAATACTGGAACTATAACTCATGACTATTCTGGCAATAATAACATTGGGACTATTCATGGAGCATCATGGATTTCTGGAAAATTCAGTTCAGCTTTGTACTTTGACGGTACTAATAATTATGTTGACATAGGTAACTCAGGTAATTTGGATTTCGGTCCTGGACAAGATTTCAGTATTTCAGCATGGATAAAATCCAATGACGTATCAAAACCGAATGAATGGGGGTATACTATCGTTTCAATAGGATGGGGTCAGGAAGATATTAATGGGGATGAAAAATATGAAAAGGATAGAGCAACTCTTACAATCGCTGGAACAAACTTTGGGGACTATAAGATTGGTAAACTTTTGTTTTTTGCTTATGGTCAATGGGAAGTTTGGGAAGACTGTATGTTTCCTCGTATAGATGATGGTAAATGGCATCATGTTGTAGCAGTAGCAGATAGGGATGCAAATGCTTCTCTTTATATAGATAACATTCTTGTTGGTCAGACTGGTATGAGCTCTTGGAATGACATTCAATACGGTTTGATAGGAAACGATACAATAGGTGCAACTGGTTCATTCGAACTATTTAACGGCAGTATAGATGAAGTAAGAGTTTATAATAAAGCGTTAATGCCAGAAGATGTGAGTAATTTATATAATGAGCATGCATGTATAGTAGGCGTTAGTGGATGTACAGCTGATGCATTCACATCTCCTAGTAACACAGGACAGTATACATATTATGCATGCGTAGATAAAAATAGTGACTATAAATATGATATTAGTGAACAGGGTTCTGGAATTCTAACAGTTTCTGAAGCATCCTTATCTGGCATTATCGGATATTGGAAGCTTGATGAAGGTTCTGGTACCAATATTTATGATAGCTCTGGAAATGGAAGAAATGGAGTGATAGTTAATCCTTCAGGTCCAATTTGGACTAAAGATTGTATTCATCATGATTGTTTGTATTTTAATGGAAATGGTGGTTATGTAGATATTCCAAATCAATTACAATTTCAACAAATAACTTTGGAATCTTCAATATATCCGTTTGATTGTGGTACATTAAACAAAGCTGATAATTTACATAGTTCCTCAACTCCTTTGGCTGTTGGCGTGGGCTTAGTTAGAAACGTTTATTTTGAATACAGAAATGATTGCAGTTTCGAGTTCAATCTCTACGATTCGAATGGTGTATGGCAGAGTGTCGGCACCATTCTTATTCCTAATCTTTGGTATCATGTTATCGGAACGTTTGATGGGATAAACCAAAGATTATATGTAAATGGTCAATTAGTTGCATCTGGCACGAGCAACGGCATGAAATTAGATAACACAAATATAAGAATTGGTGTAAACAACCCAAGTAGTACTACTTATGAAGGTAATTTTAGTGGAAAAATAGACGAAGTGAAAATATATAATCGAGCATTGATATCATCTGAAATACCAAAATATTATAATTATTCTTTTATCTATCCCCTACATTTACCCTATGATCCTGAGAGCAGAACCACTTTACCTATAGCAACTAAATTTGAACAGAAAAATCTTTCACCTTTCTATTTAAAACGCTCTTATGACTGGCCTTTCGGTACATGGGGAGTAACTTCTTATTATCCTATAGCCAAAGGAACTGTAAGTTTTGATGAGGAAGGCTTGATTTTTAATAGTTGTGGCCATATGTGGATGGTCGCTAGATCAGATTATTTAGAACAAGTTAATGTTTTATGGGTATGGAAACCTCTTAACGGTAAGCAATTTATTACCGAAGCTTGGGTTAATAAAATAGCTACTGGGAGTGAAAAACTAGCACCAGGTGTTAGCCCAAGTAAAGGAGCAGGTTTGACTTGTATGATATTTTTTGAACCAACTGGGATATACTATTCAAAGGCAGATGAGACAAATGGGAAAGTGCAATTGAACACTAAGGATTTAACTAAATCTAAGGATTGGATTTATGTGAATGCAATCGTTGACTATAGAGATAGTGCTAAGAAAATTAAGTCTTTAACCATAACTACTACTGGGTTTTCTCAGACTTGGACTGATTTGCCAATAGGGTACGAAGCTACAGGAGATGGTGTATTCTTTCAACCTCAAGTATTTTTAATCGATTCTGGTACAGTTAAAGTAAAGCAGATATCTGTTAATCAGATAACAACAACAATAAACCCTCAACCTACAACGATTAGGAGACCGCTTAGAGGAGCTGGTGGAAGTAGATGGGCCATTCCACTGGGTATAATGAGTGATTCAACATTCTTAGTGATAGATGGAATAATAGTGGTAATAATCTTAGTTGCAATATTTGGTGCTTTAAAGTTGTTTGCTAAGAAAAAATAACAGAATCAGATAGGTTTGTTCTCGTTTAATTATACTTTTTAAAACATTCTTTCTATAGTTCTTAACAATTGATATCCGAACAATATAGCAACAAAATATGTGGGCCATAAAATTATTGGCCAATCAGCGGGTGTATAATGCCACAAATCCATGCTAACAGCAAAAATTTCCATGATTAATACAATAAAAATACCGACAATAGCTAAACAAAACTGTTCTTTAACTTCCTTTTTATTTTTGTAACTTTTTCTATGGATTAATAAAATTAGCCATAATAACAAAAAACTGAAAAACATGACGTACCAATTTTGATTGAATTGAAAAATTAAATTCATAGATTAAAATATGGGTTTTAATATAAAAATATTCATTAAATCCTAAAATTCACTTCGATATCTTGTATTTTTTATTATTTTCATACTAGCACGAATCATTAATTTTAGTCCAATGCAATTGTTCTTTTTTACTCATTTCTTTACAGTTTTTACATAATAATGGTTTATTCAATGAATTAAATTCATTTATTTCCTGTGATTCTATCTCTTCTCCGCATCTATCACAGCAATATTTATTTGGCACAATTATCTATACAGTTAAAAAACATTAATTGTTGCTTTATTTCCAATAAAATTGGTTAGAACTCTCTCTAAGTTGATTTTTCTTTCTTGAACAGAAATTTCTAATTTTTCTATCTGTTTTTTATTTTTTTCTATTTCTGTATTAATTTCTTGAGCTTCTCTACTTAATTCTTCAATTCCACTTTCAATTTCCTCCCTTAACTTGTTAATGCCCTGCTCGGTTATACCTTTTTCTAATTTTTTCATTTCTTCTATCATGGAATTATGTCTCGTAACTAACTCTTCAAAAATTTTATGATTAATCACCCAATCTATTTCTGACAATGCTTTACTTTTATCTTTTAGATCTATTGAATTGGATGAAATACTGCGCTTGACTCTCTCTAAAGTAGAGTTTATGAATGAGAAATTTTCTGTTTCAATCAAAGCATCAACTGGAGAATCCATATATCTATTTAACATTTTCTTATCATCAATATCTTCTTTACCCACTTCTATCAAATGTTGAAATTTTTTTAACGCCTTTTCGATTTTAGAAAAGTTTTGAAAAATTTTAGTTCTAACTTCGGATATATGAGAATCCAATTCCCTTTTCCTTTCTATCAATCGATTAAATCTATTCCACTCATCACTCTCTTCTAGTTTTTTCAAATTTTCCTTTTCAGATTCAAGTCTTTTCTTTAAATCAATCAACTTTTTGTTATGCTCATCGATTTCTTTTTTTTCCTTTTGTATACATTCTATATTTTTCTTTAAAGAGCCGAGTTCGTTTTCTGCATCATTTATAGGATTCAGAACCCCCCCCTTTTTAGAAATCAAATCACTAAAGTTTTTTGTTGTATTGAAAACTGACCTAAAATTTTTAAACACTGTTTTAGATTCGTTAAATACTTGCTCGAACATAATGAATTCCTTTACTGCACGCTCGTCTGCTTCTTTTACAGAAAGTAAAGAGGAACGCTGATATTCTATCATAGAATCTAAACTCAAATCAAGCGGTTTGCTTAATTGAGATATCATTATATTCATTTTATTTATGAAACTTTTTTTCTGCGAAATGGCCATTTGTAGAGAAACGGAGTCAAGGGATTGATTAAGATTTGCCTTTTCAAGGTTAGACAAACTTTCCTTGAAATTTCTAAGAGTCATTTGCACCTCTTTGTAATTAGCTTTAAACTCATCTTTTAGAAGTTGAAAATTTTCATCGTATTTTTTCTTTATAAAAGTAGTAGCTGTTTCTATATCGAAAACTTCTTCAATAGGTTCTGCTACCTCTTTTTCTCCATTCTTGCCAAACAATTTTTCTAAAAAACTCATAACAACATAATTATTTTAATCCTTTATTTATTTAATATGAAAGTGTTTCAAAAAGAAATATTTTCGTAAAAAAGTTACATTTAAGAACACATTTTTCTAATTTTAGTTAGTTAGCATGAAATTACAAAAAATTCATTTAAAATTACAAAAGATCCATTTATATTGGTGCATTTTACAGATAGTTTCTTTATTTTTTCTATATGCTTATGGGTCAATGATTATTTCATTTATTCCCATACCCGTATTTGCTTGGATATTTATAGTAATGACTCTTATCACTTTTTTTATTGGTGCTGTTACACTTCCATTTTATTTCGCCAAAAAAATCCATTTCGAATATAAGTTGTTATCAATCTTGAATTTACTAGTTGGATTATACATGATTGTTGGTGTATTATTAAGATTCGAAGACTCGTCTATTATGTATCTATCTTTTGTGCTTGGCGATTTGTTAATTTTTATAGTCGGTTTATACACGTATTGGAAGAAAAAGAAATAATAATCAGATAGGTTTTTTTCTCGACAAATATTACTCTTCAACAGGAATTATTTTACCTTGAGGATCGCATAATGCGTATTCATATGAAGAACTTCCAATAAGATATCCTCTCTTTGCTATAAAATCTAATGCTAACTTTGTATTTTTAACTGCTTCATTGTCATTATCTGCACTTATTGGTATCGATGCAATCTTTAATTTGCCATTATAATCCATTCCGATGTAAAGTGTGTAAGTTATTTTTTTTAACTGACTTCTGATTTCTTCAATTGACATAAATAATTTATAACTATGATAAATTCAAATTCTTTTTTATTTAGTAATTCAGATAGATTTTTGTCTTTGAGAATTATACAATTTAATTATGAACATTCCAAGATTTGTTGCAAGTCTTATAGTAATCGTCTTAGGAGCTCTAATGATAGCTGATAGTGCATTAGTAATGGCTGGCCAATCTCAGATATTTTTTGAAGGTGTTAGTTACAAATTTGAATTTGTTGTCGGATTCGTTGTAATAGTACTAGCTGCATCTATAATGGACTTGAGTAAGAAAGAACCCAAAATGAAATAGACTCTAAGGTGTATCTTTGGAAAAAATAAAGATTGTTGAGACGAAGGACTTTGAAATTTTCAATACTTTTGTAAAAAAGTTTGATTTGGAAGATAATGGTCTGGATTATTATTATAAGGCATGGATAACTATAGCTAATGGCAAGGAAGTAGGAGGCATATCACTGAAAAAGAAAGGAAAAACATACTTATTGGACATAATAGCTGTGGATAAGAAATATCAAAAACAAGGTTTGGGGAAAAAATTATTGTTGACTCTTTTAAACTATCTAAAAAAAGAAAAAGTATCTAGAGTATATGTTGACACTAAAATTCCTGAATTTTTTAGTAAATTTAGTTTCAAGAAAATCCTTAAACCACCGAAAATCTCTGCATGTTGGAATTGTCCAAGATACGGTAAGACTTGTTGTCCTACGCACATGATGTTAGAATTAAAAACATAAGTTATGGCTTAATTTAAAATATTAAGAATCTATACTGTTACTAGGTGTTTCTATGGTTAACTTAAAAGGTGCTTTGTATAGAAAAATAAAGGGGAGAAAAGTCAAACAGCAGATGCAACAAGACGATTTGGAAACGATAAACAATATCATAGAAGAAAAATACATACCTTCTAAAAAATGGGAATACTTGATAGTTGCATTGTCTACAGACCCTAAAGGCTCAGATGACTGGACTAAAAAAGTAAGTCAGTTGGGTAAAAAAGGATGGGAACTAGTTGCTGTAACCCCTATGTTTGCTCAACTAGGTTTTGTTGGATCAAAGCCACATGTAAGATGTTTCTTCAAAAGAGAAGCTAAATAAAATTTAATTTACTATTTTTTTACAGAGCGCCAGTAGTCTAGCCTGGTTAAGATCCGAGCTTCCCAAAGTTTGGAAATAGCTTGTGGCCCGGGTTCAAATCCCGGCTGGCGCATTGAACTGGAGAATCAAGTCACTTTATTTTCTCTCTCCAGAACAAAAATCTATCTGAAAATATCTTTTTGCATCCAAAGATAGATTACGATTATTACAGGGATGAATATCGTTGGGTTTAAAGAAAACAATCCAAGAAATATGTTGAATATTTCTGCTATCATCGTCCATTTCCAAGCCCATTTTTCCATTTTCCAAAGTCCGTAGAACGTGAAGAGTGATATTACGCTTATTATCAAAATCATTACAGATACAATTGAACTAACTGTTCCTAAGATACCACCAAAAGTTCCCCCGATTAAACCACCAAATAATTTCCCTAATCCAAATAATGCTATTCCACCTAGAATGCCAAGTATTGCCCCTAAAAATCCAAGTATGCATATTGCAGTTAATCCTAAAGGTCTTTCAGCCATGATTACACCTAAATAGAATATGATTTAGTCGATATATATTTTTTAGAATTAGTATGATCCCATAAAAAATCTATCTGATTTTGGGTTTCATACAAGAAGTTTAATCACTAAAATAAAAGTTGAGTTCATCTTTGCCATACTCTCTAAACAACTGTTTTTCACCTACTTTTACAGTTAGGATTTCATGCATATATCTCAACGGAGCAACTCTTTCATTTGCTCTTATAACAGAACCTTTTTTTATAGTTGTATCGTTGCCTATCACTGCATTTACATCGACGACTGTAGGAGAACTTTCACTACTTAATATTTCACTATATGTTCCAACTATAGATCCAGTGAGCTTTGCATTATCTCCTATGTTTGAACAATGCATTATAGTCGAAGCATTAACCTGTACATTTTTCCCTATGATACAATTATCCCCTATAACAGAGTTTTTCTGTATAGTCACATTATCTCCAATCTCACAATCACCGCCTATAGTAACAGGTGGTATTAACTTAATGTTTTTATTTTTAATTCTTTCTAATGTAGAATGATGAATCCATATTCCTTTTTTATATTCATTTCTGAGTTTTATATTTTCATAACTTCCGTGTAAAATATCTGTGGTTGTTTCAATGAATGAATCAATTGTTCCAACATCACTCCATAAACCAGGGAAAAGATAGCCAAAAACTCTTTCACCTTTCTTTAACAAATGTGGGAATAAATTTCTTCCAAACCCAAATCTTCTATCATTAATCATCTTCTCTATTTCATTATTTTTTAAAACTTCTCTAATCTTTGGTGAAAAAAGATAAATTCCAGCATTAACCAAGTTTGAAATTACCTCTTCTTTTTGCGGCTTTTCAACAAAATTAGTAACTCTATAATTATCATCCAAAACTACAACTCCCAAACCAGTAACATCTTCTTTGCTTTTTAAAGCGATAGTCACAAGAGCATCATTTTTCTTATGAAATTTTATCATTTCATCTAATTCTAAGTCTGCGATATTGTCTCCACCAATCACAAGCGTATCATTCTCAACATTATAGAATTCTATACAGCTTCGAAAACCGTCTGCATCTCCTGCATCATCATATTTTGGTTGATATTTGAATCTAACATCTTTTTCTAACTCTAACCTTCTTGAAAACCCTTCACCGTATTTGAAATAATCTTTCACTTTGCTGTAATTTTCTTCACCTTTTACAGAAAAAATAAAATCATAACAACCTTGCCTAGCCAAATTTTCCATTGTAAGTAAAAGAATCGGTCTGTTCACTAAAGGTATCAATGGTTTTGGTTTGTTCAGTGTTAACGGATATAATCTTGTACCTCTTCCTCCAGCTAATAGTACAACAGTTGGTTTATCTGTGTATAATGCTTTCTCTAACGAATTCATGAGAGTTAAGTATTTTTAAGGTATTTAAATCTTGATACGAAATAGAAATCCCCAAAACAAAAATATATCTGATTCTGTAGTTATTTGCCCAAGGTTTTTTTAAGTGCGTTTATTCTTTTTAATTCTTTGAACACAAAATTCATGGCATATTCTACATCTTCAATCTTCCTTATACCAGTACAGATAACTTTACCTGAGCCAAACAATAACAATGCAGCCTTAGGGTTTTTCAATCTATAGACCAAGCCAGGGAATCGATCTGGACTGTACTCAGAATTTTCTAATCCAAACGCGATTTTATCCAAATCCAATCTTGCTGGGATTTGTGCTGATGCAACGATGTTCTCTATCTCTATCTTGTATTTTTTTGGAACATCTAACTTTAGTGACTTTAACATCTCTTCGATTTTTGTCATAGCTTTCCTAACATCTGTAATACTTCTTGTACCTGTACAAATAACCTTCCCAGATGAAAAAATCAACATAGCTGCTTTAGGGTTATTTACACGATAAATCAAGCCTGGAAATTGCTCTGGTTCGTATTCAGCTTCCTTCAGATATTCGACCGCTTTTTCTAAAGTTATTCTAACACCAAAAGCGGCAGAAGCAACAATATTCTCGGTTTTAATATTAAAATTAGTCATTTTTTCTCTCCGATGTTAAGTCATATTTATGTTTTTCTAAGGACAAGAATCTATCTAATTTGGGAATATTCAACCACAAAACCTACATCATATTTTAAGATAAATATTTTCCATGAACAATTTTTGTCTTTCCACGATGGTATGACTTCGTAGACTTCCAGTTTTTTTCATGTTTTACCTTATCTTTTTTACCCATTTTATCACCTTTCAAATCAAACAGAAAACGATAATTTACTATTCACTTCAAGTTCAAAGTCATTTAATAGATAATTAGGTTTATCTGCATAAACTACTTGGTATTATGGGATTAAATAGGGTTGAATTTGTTCTCAAAAACAAAAACCTTTCTTATGTCAATTGCTTTTTTTTCCATATAAATTTTTTAAACATTTTATTTGTTTCTTCAGCAGTTTTTAACTCATTATTCTTGTATTTGTAGTGTAATAGTTCATGTATCATAACATACGCATAATCTTGTAAATGTTTAGTAAAACCTATAAGTTTGTTTTTAGGTTCAGTAAAAGTCACACTTGGATAAAAAGTAATCATGTTTAGTTTGTGATTCATAGTACCATAAACCCATTTTTCTTTTTCACCTCTTTTATGGAATTTTTTAAATTTAGAATCGATTACAACTTGTATTTCTGATGGTAGTTTCAGTTGTTGGTCTTTGATTACAATAGGATAAATTTGTTCTATCAGATTTTTTGTCCAATCAAAAATACTCTTTAGCTTATTGGAATAACATTTTACTATGAATTTAGTTTTACCAATCTGTATTGTTTCTTGCATAATTGGCTTCATAATTATTGTTTCTCTACTCAAAACAAAAATCTATCTGATAATGTGAACTGATTTTTGAACTTAACACGAAAAATCATAGGTATTATTTTTCTAATTCTGTGACAAATTTTATGACTTTTATGGCACCGTATTCTAATAGTTTCTTTCTTGAGCTATATCCAGCACTTACTCCTATGAAGTCCATTCCTGCACTTTTCGCAGCAATCGCATCATAGATAGAATCTCCTACTACAACACATTCAATCGGTTTAAAGCGCAGTTTGTGAGCAGTCAGAATAAACTGAGACGGGTCTGGCTTACCTTTTCTGACATCATTTATAGTAACTACAACATCAAAGAGTTCTTGAAATTCTTTATCTGTGGAATGAATAAAAATTACTTTTGACGACCCGGTTGCAACTGCTATCTTATAATTTGCATGCAACCTTTTCAGTGCTGACTTAACACCTGGAAAAACTATATTCCTGTTACCTAAGAGTTTGAAGTAGTGGTACCTTCTTTCCTCACGTAGTTCTTGAATGTTATAATCGAATTTGTATTTCTTTTTCAGCTCTTTCAATATGGTGACAGTGGGCATACCAATCAGTTCCTTCAAGTGAATGTCGCTTACTTTGATGTTGTGCTCAAGCAGAAGATTCTTGAAAGCAAGAAAATGAATGTGCAGTGAATCTATCAAAGTGCCATCAAGGTCAAAAATAATCACTTTGTATTTTCTTTTCATAATAAAATATTGTCGAAGAATTAAAAGAATCTTTCGAAAAATGAAAAAACTATAAATCTGAATTTTTAAAAGAACAAAAACCTATCTGATTCTTTTCGATTACATCGTAATTACGTATATCAGATAAGATGCCAAAATCGCTGATGCGACAACAATTATCAGCAACCACCAGTACTTTTTCACTATGTCCCATGTAAGAGACACGCCTAACACATAAAATATTATGAAAAAACCCACCGAAGCCCTCATCAATCTTGGAACGTGTTCTATTGGCCTTTGTTGATTGTAGATTATGATACTTCCGATACCATCACCGATCAAGTACAGCCCTAGGAATAGCATAACCAGAGAAACGAGTAGTAGTTTACTATCACTAAATTTTTCAATTCTAAGTTTTCTCATGCTAGATTATATTATTTCCCAGAACAAAAATCTATCTGATTATTTTTTAAGATCTTTGTTTCTTTTTGAACGTTTCAGATAATCATTTATTAGTGTTCTTTGTAGATTTGCTTCAGCTCCAGTTCTTATAAACCAAGATAAGAAGATTAGCCATATCCCATCAACAATGTTATCAAACATTATAAGACCAAACCCTATAATCGCCATGATTAGAGATAAAATTTCACTGATTCGTGTAGCAATTTTTGTAGCACGTAGTAAACTTTTGGTTTTCTTCCAAATGCTTCCTCGAAGAACTCTTCCTCCGTCTAAAGGAAATGCAGGTAGTAAATTAAATACACCTAAAAATAAATTTATGAGGGCCCCATATTGGAGCACTGCAATTATAGCTATAGGTGCTTGAATATTTTTTCCTAAAAACCAGAGAACACCTAAAAATCCAGATAAAACAAAACTCATCAAGGGACCAGCAGCAGCCATACGAACTTCCAAACCAGCATTGCGAGGTTCATGAGTTATTTCTGAAACTCCTCCAAAGAAAAAAAGTGTGATTCTAGCTATTGGAAGACCATTTTTTTTAGCAACATAAGAATGAAGTACCTCATGTATAAGAACAGATGCAAAAAGAATTATTGCAGAAAGAATACCAATTATCCAGTATGTGATCGAATTTAGTCCTGGATATTCTTGTGGCATGTATTCGGAAGCGAGTGACCAAGCAATTAGAATAAATGCAAACCACAGCGTGTAATTAATTCTAACTGGTATTCCCATAATTTTCAAAAAATTGTCAGACATAAAATACATCCTATTCATTCTGTTATTAATATTTAATCAATTAAATTTTTCATATTTCAATGGTTAGATCATGAATGAATGCTAAGAAAAGGCTATTAAGCGTATTAACTGCAACGATCACTTTAAACATCTTAGATTTTAAATTTGTTAATACCTATCTTATTTCTATGTTAGATGCTGAAAATAAGAAGAGAGCAGCTTATTTCTATGTTAGATGCTGAAAATAAGAAGAGAGCAGCAGATTACGCTAGAAGTTTATACGAAAAAGGTTGGGGTTGTGCTACATCCCTTTACATGGCTATGTGCCCTTACATGGGAAAAAATGCAGACCCTAAACCTGCAACATTTTTTAATGGCGGTTCTGGAATAGATGGTAATTGCGGTATAATAAATATTGCTTTTCTATGTTTAGGTGAAATGTATGGGAGTATAAGTCTGGAGCAAGGAAATGATACCGAACTTTATCGTGAAGCATTCTTTAGAAAGATTGGCATTGATCAGTTTGCGATAAAATGCAGCCAAATAAGAGAATTTTTAAAATCTAGACAAGAAACTGAAGGTAGAAAAGTTGAAGGAAGATTATGTATGACTCTTCTTGAACAAGCTGTATATGCTTTATTAGACGTGTCCGATGAATTAAGAAGTAAAATATAAAAAGTTAATCTTGATTAAACATTCAAGATTGAGTTTCTCTTCTAACAAAATTTCTTGCCTTATCAAAACAAAGTGTTAAATCTTTTACTATCAATCAATCATCATGTCTTTTTGTGAGAGAATAAACAGTAGAAACTGGGGAATTTACCAAAGCGGATGTGATAGGAGTAAGTATGAAAAGGCAAAATTTTTACAAAAAGAATTCATCAAACCTGGGATTATCGTAGATATGGGTTCTGGTACTTTAATAGCCGAACAAATGTTATCAGAACTTTACTCAGGTGATAAAGAATTCTTGGGAAAAATTCAAGTAGTAGGTCTGGATTTATCGAAAGAAATGATAAATACAGCTAATGTTAGAAAAAAACAATGCAGTGGAATGTCAATAGATTTAATAAAGAGCGATATCACGACATCGTGTATCACAGATGAAAGTGTTGATACTGTTATACTCTTTTCAACTTTACACGAAATATACTCGGATTATGGATTAGAAAAATTTTTAGAAGTCTTACGTCATGCATACGGAGTGCTCAAACCCGGTGGTAAATTGATAATAAGGGATGGAGTAAAACCAAAAGATAAAACAGTCTATGCCAGATTCGGAAATCGAGAGGTTGAAAGAAAATTCTACGCGTTTGCAAAAAACTTTCAACCACATTCTGAAAGACATATCAGAGCAGAAGGCGGGTATAAGTTTGATTTTAAAAAATATTGGAATGGAATGATCGAGTTAAACTTGCCAGATTTATTTGAGTTCCTAGTCAAGTACTTTTACAAAGAAAACTGGTCTATAGAAATAAAAGAAAGATGGGGTGTCTTGACTCAGAAAAAATGGATGGCGAACTTGAGTGATATAGGTTTCAGGGATATCCGTACAGATGTTCATTTATTGCCATACTTCAGAAGTCTGTATGGAAAAGATGGAATAGAGATTTTCTACAGAGTCGGCGGAGATTATAAGGTAATGGATTATCCAGCAACTCACATAATAATTGCAGCCGAGAAGGCTAAAACTTGATGAACCTGACTTTTTGTTTTGATTTCCTAACTTGAATTTTTTTCAAACCTTTATAACCAATGCGTGCAACACGATCATGATCTGTAAAAATAAACCCTTTACCTTTTTTTAATTCAATATCTACTATAGAACTTTCGGGTAATACAAGTCCCCTTGGTTTATCTTCTGTTTCAAGGCTTGGTAAAAGAAGGCCGACACCAATGCCTTTATTGTATTTAGGAACATTGCAAGTTTTTTGATAACCACCCCATCCTAATCGTGCTCCTATAGCTATTCCATCTGCAACTATCAAGTCATATCTAAAATGATTAGCAAATAATTTTTGTCGACCTGAAGTATTAGGATCAGTGCTATAAGCATAAAATTTCATAGCACGGTTATCGTATCTCGTATCTCTTATTGCCAATACTTCACAGAAAGCTGTACTTCTAATTTCCCCTCCTATGAATAAATCAACACCAGTGTAATCTTCGATTTGATATTTGCCATTTTTAATTTTTTTTATGTATTCATCGATTTCTCTCAAATCTTTTATTTCGGCAAGTGACGCCCTACTGTACAATTTTCTTTTTTTTATTGGTTTTTTAATACCTAGAATTATTGCATCTGGATTACCTCTATTTATCTGGTTCTTCCCTTCTTCAGAAATTCCTCCATCTCCTTTCATAACTATGACTAAATGAGGTCTTGATGTGTCTCTTGTAAAAAGAAGTTCTTCAAACCTGCTGATTAGATATTCAGATTCCTTCTTATATCCAACATCAGATACAACATTGAATGTCTCAATCACTGGTTTTGGTTCGTACAAACAAACACCGTAAATAGTTCACAGAAATTAACGTTTAAATGCTTGATTTTATGAGAATGGTCATTTCGTAATTTAAAATTTAGTCTTTATTCATATCTTTTATTATACCTTGTTGTTTCAATCTTCTAATCCAACAACAAAAACTGGAACTTGTATAGCACTTTTAAAGTGAGGTAAATACTTTACAATCTTCTCAAAAGTTAAACTTCCTTCCCATTTCTGTTTGTACTCTTTAACCAATTTTTTAAGAAAAGAGTTTGTAACAGCTATGTAAACCCCAACATCTATTTTATCCAAACTAGAATATGACATAGTCTGAAACTTCAGCAAATCAATACCTAAAAACGATGAATGTGAAAAAGCTACTTCCACTCCGACCCTTTCTTTAAAAAAATCTAACTTAGCTTCAATATCTTCTTCAGCTACTTTTGGTTGTTCTTCCCATCCAAGTTGTAGAAATTTTTCTCTAAACATTTTATTAACATTTGGACGAGACAATTTGTTGGGTGAAACATCAATTGATTCAATTATTTGTTCTATTTCCTTTCTAAGATGTAATTTGCTATTTAACACTTGTTCAGCAAATCTATAAGACCAAGTTTTAAATTTCATATTTAATTTTAGTTAATGCAAAGATCTATACTTTTTCTATATGTTACCAACCATTAGAATAATGTACAACTTTTCCTTCTTCAGCTCTCCAAGCTTCAACTACTTCGTCTTTTTCATTCTCTATTTCTATAAATTCATAATCTCCAGATTCTTTTGTTAGTTTTTTCAAATATTTAACTAATTTTACAGCATATCTTCTAGCATCTTTATGTGTTTTGAAATATTTTCTCTCTGTCGATTCAAACCCCCAACTTGTAGCTTCGTAGAAACTTATTTTAAAAAATTTAAGTTTTATTTCTCTCTTAAGCATGATCGATCTGATCGCTTCGTTTGGATATAAAGTTAACTGATCGGAATTCTTATTTAATTTCAACACCCTCTCCAACTTTCTTCAACAAATGAACCTTATCCCACCATTTATCATAAATCTCAGCATGCTGCGTATGAACTGGAATAACCATCTTCGGATTAACACTCTTAACGAATTCCTTCAATTGTGGACCAGAAGCATGACCAGAGACATGAGTAGAATTCAAACCCATGTCAAAATGATTTATCCAGTTCTCTATTCTCTTCCAGTCTACCTCCATCTCGATATCGAACGGCTCACAAACAGATTTGATATAGACAGAACCTTCAACTGGTTTTATATCGATCAATTCCTTCAAGTCAAAGTTCGTGCAGAAGAACATGTATTCCTTCTGATCATCTTTCACATCCTTATAGCATATGGAACCATCAAGATAATCCCTTTCCCATCTGTCATAATCAGCTCTTATCAACCTCTCGTCACATTCACTGCCTATGACACCCCAGTCCTTTCTCATCGCATATAAGACCAGGTTCTTGTCATCCAGCTTAGGCACATTGTAATCCTTACATTTGCTTAATTGTTCTATAAGATAGGCTTGCTTAAGGCTTACCGTAAGTTTCTTGTCAACTTTCTTCGCGGCATTCAGGAAAGAGATTAACCTATCAGTATCCCTAACAGGCCAGTTGCAGACTGATAGTCCTTTTGATTTGGAAGTTATTACAGAGACTTCTTCTTCCACATCCTTTTCTTTCATGGAACTCTCTTCATCTATCCTAGTACCTTCTATGATCAACAAATCTGGTTTTTCACAAGCTTCCATGAATTCAACAGTCTTTTTTTCTCTCCTGCCGTGAAAACGAAAATCGCCAGTGTAGACAATCGTACCAGAAGAAGTATGGATTATGAAACCAGTAGCTCCAGGTAAAGAATGATCAACATTGTAAGGAATTATCTCTATATTATCTATCTTGAACTTCTTGCCAAAATTGAAAATATCGAATTTTCTTGGTGCGACTATATCTGGATGTGTCTTCGTCGTCTTCTTGCTTATATCACCTTTCTTGTTGACATAAGTCTCGAAACATCTTGTAAACTCTGTCAAGTCAGTAAAACTGCCGCTTGCAGTATCATTCAATGCCTTCAGGATAGCATAAGTTTCCTCTGAACAATGGATCGGTATGTCTTCTCTCAAATGATGGATATAGGCAGCATGGTCAGCATGGGCATGAGATAATAAAACACCTTGATATTCAGTGTCTTCTGGTTTTCTTCCCATATGTTTTAGATAATCTCTCCTATACAATCCTTTCAAGTCTGGCAATAAACCAAACTCTAAAAAATCGCCTATACCACTGCATTTTCTAGGTTGTAAGAACTCAGAAAAGAACTTGCCTACTTGACTGAAAGGCATTCCAAAATCAAGGAATATTTTAGTTCCACTGTCTTCTAGAAGGATCTTGTTACCACCTATTTCATTAACTCCACCGAAGAAAGTTAACTTAGTCATAATTCCTATTTTAAATTCAAAACTAAAAATGTTATCTATGGTAAAAGCTGTACTGTTCGACTTAGATCAAACCTTGATAAACTTCATGAAAATGAAAACAGAAGCATGTAAAGCTGCTATAGATGCGATGATAAGATCTGGACTGAAAATCGATAAAAAATTTGGAATAAAAAAATTGATGGAAACCTATCTCAGACTTGGTATAGAATCAGACATAGCCTTCACAAGATTCTTGGAAGAACAGACTGGAAAAGCAGATGAAAAAATCCTTCAAGCTGCTATAGATGCTTATCTCAAAACTAAACCTAACTTTATCAAACCTTATCCGTATGTCTTAGAAACGTTAGAACACTTGAAAAGTCTTGACTTGAAACTTGGAATAATAACAGATGCCCCAAGAAAAAAAGCCACGGAACGATTAGTAGGTATGAACATCATACATTTCTTCGATTTGATAATAACTTTCGATGACACAGGAGAACAAAAGCCGAGTGAGAAACCCTTCAGATTTGCATTGGAAAAATTGAACTTGTATCCTGAAGAAGTTCTCTTTGTAGGGGATAGTTTCACAAGAGATATAATGGGAGCTAAAAAACTAGGTATGAATACATTGAGGATAAAAAGACCTGAAGACTTGAAAAAGATTTTTGAATTGATATAAAATCAAATTACTATCAAATAGAAAAGTATCAAGTTAAATCTTTTTTTTGCGATTATAATAATAGGTGATTTAATGGTTGATCCGAGAAATACACAATTGGCTGATTTGTTAGTCAATTATTCAGTCGGTTTAAAAAAAGGAGAAAATGTCTATCTACTTACAGATTCTGTCGATACCCTACCTCTTTTCATGGAAGTTTACAAAAAGGCAATTCAAGCCGGAGGAAATCCCTTCCCGCATATATTGTTAGATCCACATGTTGGTTACGAAACTATGGATTATACATTCATGAAACATGCTTCTGAAAAACAATTAGGAGAGCTATCAAAGTTAAAATTAAAGGAAATGCAGGCGATGGATGCTTACATAAGAATCGGTGGACCAGCAAACAAATATGATTTGGCTGGAATCGATCAAGAGAGAATTGCTCTAAGAAAAAGAACTACTAAACCTATATTAGATGAGAGGTTAAGAAAAAAATGGGTTACAACAAGATATCCGACATCATCAATGGCCCAAACAGCAAACATGTCAACAGAAGATTTTGCCACATTTTTCTACGATGCCTGTTTGATAGATTGGAGAGAACAAAATAAAATACAAGAAAGACTAAGGAAAATTCTCGAAAAGGGTAAAGTTTTAAGAATTACAGGCGAAGATACAGATCTTTATCTTGGCATCGGAGGTAGAAAATTCGTGAAATGTATTGGAAAATGTAAATTTAACCCTGACCTCAAAATATATGAAGGAGCCAATATGCCAGATGGGGAAATATTTACAGGCCCTGATGAAAATTTCACACATGGTTATATAAAATATACCTATCCTTATTCCAAAGAAGGACAAAAAATAGAAGGTATATTCTTAACTTTTGAACATGGAAAAATCACTAAATTTAAAGCTGAAAGAAATCAAAAAGCTCTAGAATCTCTTTTGAACACAGATAAAGGTGCTAGACGTGTAGGGGAAGCTGCTATAGGAACAAACCCACACATTACAAGATTTATGGACGAAACGCTATTTGATGAAAAGATTCTTGGTACAGTGCATATAACACCTGGAAATTCTTATGAAGGACATGGTTTTAATAAATCGGCCATACATGCAGACATTGTAAAAGACTTGAGGCCGGAATTTGGTGGTGGAGAGATTCTAGTCGACGAAGAAGTTATTCAGAAGAATGGAAAATGGACGTTCATTTAGAATTATTTATTTGAATATTCATCAAGGATTCAGAATCCATATATAATAGTTTAGAATCGTAGCAACACTAACCCAAACTATATATGGTATCAACAATAATGCAGCGTTTCTAGAAATTTTGTAAAATTTAAAAATAGTAAATGCAATAGATACCCATAGAATGATTATTTCTATGAATGCGTAGAAAGGCGACTTCAAACCAAAGAATAAAACTGACCAAAAAATATTTAGAACGAGTTGAATGCCAAAGATTACTATCGATTTTTTAGCTTCTTTTTTGTCTAGTTGATCCCACACTAAATAAAGTGAAATTCCCATCAGAGTAAATAATGTAATCCAAACAGGTCCAAAAAGCCAGTTAGGAGGAGCAAAAGCAGGTTTTTGGAGACTAGCATACCAAGTTGGTATCGATGACACAGTGAATATTGAACCTATTACGCCTGCCAATTGACAAATCACAATAGCAACTATAAGTTTTACGATTTTCATCCTATCCATAATAAATATTAAGTTGATTCCAATATAAAAGATGGTGATTTAGTCCTAACCAAAAGGCATAAATCCTTTCTTGTAATTCTATTTGATTATGTCAGTTTTTCCATTTGATAGAAAACTTTTATTCTTCATAATCCTACCCATATTTTTTACTCCTGTTTATGCAGAAAACTATTCTATAGCAAACTATAAGATTGAAATAAGTCTTACTCCTTCTGGTCTAACTTCAGAAAAGATACAATTGGAAATAATGAATTCTGGTAATGATTTGAATAACATAGCATATTCATCCTTGACCCTACCAGAGAACATAAGAGTTTATGATGAAAACGGCAATCTGCCTTTCAATTTAACTAAGAATGAAGAAAATAATATCGTTATTTGGAAGAATATTCCTGGCAACAGCAAAGCAAAAATAAACATCGAATTTGACACAAAAGGTTTAGTAGAGCAAGCTCAGAATAAGTACATATTTTCTTTTCATTACATTCCTCTAGTTCAAACAGAAAACTTTGAGATGGATTTAACATTACCGCAAGGTTTTATTTTATCTAGTATAGCTCAATCTGTTTCTCCGGATCCGTCAAAAATGTCCACAGATGGGAAGAATATCATTTTAACTTGGAATTATGAGAAATTAGACAAAGAATTTGCTGCTATAGTAGTATATGAAAGAGGCTTTACAAAAGAATCCCCAAATTACTTTATATATGGTTTATTCGCGGTCATTGCAATTGTATTAGCATCAGTCGCATTATTTTACAGAAAGGAAAAGATTGACGTTGCAATGATGACTTTGAGTGAAGAAGAAAAAATGATTGTAGACCGTATACTAAAGGACAAAGAAGTAATGCAGAAAAAATTAGTTCAAGAGACAGGTTTCTCAAAGGTAAAGATTTCAAAATTAGTAAGAAGGTTGGAAGAAAAAGGAATCGTAGAAAAAATACCATGGATGAAAACAAACAAATTGATGTTATCTAAAAAAGTAAAGAGATAATCAATCTTCCTGTTTTTCGTTGCCTTGGTCTGGCTGATATTTTAATTTTGTCATTTCAATATTATCTTGAGGATTCTCTTTATTATCCTCATTTTTTACTTTTTCAAATTGTCCCTTAGATTCTCTTTGTTCAGTTTGTTGTTGATTTTGCTTATCTTTTGTTTCTTTTTCTGGCTTCTCGGTTGTCACAATATTATGTTCTTCTTTTTCCGGTTTCTCTGTAGTTTCTGTTTCATGTTCTTCTTCTTTATGTCCTTCCTGTTTACCTAAAGGTTTTATCGAGGGTATATCACTGCTATTCACGGTTATGTTGTGTTTTTTCTGCAAACCTTCTGGAAGGTTTTCATATATTTTTTCTTCTTGCTCATCACTTGGTTTTTGATTCTTCAAAAGGTCATCCAGTGTCTTTGGATTATCTGTTTTATTTATGACAGTCTGAATATTACTTTCAGTTAACTTTTGATTCTCAATCAACTTTTTCAATAAACCATTAGGCAGTTTTTGTGTAGCAAGTAACTTTTCTATGGTTTCATTGTTCAATGTTTGATCTTCAACCAATTTCTTTAAAATATCAGGTTTGAGTTCTTCGTCTAAGAGTAAATCTATCTGTTCTTCTGTCAATGGTTTAGAAGATAAAATATGTTTCATCGTTCCTGGCGGGATTTCATGATTCAATATTAGTTCAAATTGTTCATCAGTTATGTTGTATTGATCGAATATGTCTTCAATCAAGTGATTATGACCGTATCCGAAATACCATAAAATTTTATTCAATATGCCTGGTGGCAAGAATTGTGTCTTCAAAATAGTTGTTATGATCTCTGGAGTGAGTTTGCCGGTTTTAATCAATCTGTTTAGAACACCTGGGTTTAGTTTATTGTTATTGAGTATGTTTATCAGTTCTGCATCCGTCACATTTCCACTTGCATATAATTTTGGAAGATTCTGGAAACCTAAAGCATACTTAGAAGATATAGTGGAGGTAGATGTATTAGGTATTGTTGTGGTCGGAGCAATAGTGGTAGTTACCGGAATAGTTGTTGTAGTTGAATTTATTGTTGTTATTGTTGTCGTTACTGGAATAGTCGTGGTTGTCGTCTCATTTTCTCCGGTCTCGTTAACTAACACAGTGAAATAGACATCTTCACTTCTTACATCATTTGCAATTGCAACTATACGATGTGTGCCTTCTTCAACGTTCAATTCCGTTTCATAATTAGAACAGAGAAAACATACATAATGTGATGTTCCGTCCAATTCATACGACAGTAAAAACACTATCTTATTTGCTACAATATTAAGATATATCTCATTTGTGTCATATGTTTGATTAACAGGTGAAATCAAATTTACAATTAGTTGAGAAGTGTTTATAGTGAAATATACAGTTGAACTATTTTCAATTACAGAATTATCACCATAAACAGTAATATGGTGACCCCCGTCGTCTAGAGAGAGCCCCACTTCAAAATCTGAACAATTTCCTCCGCATGCTGTAATATTTGCCCCATCATCGATAGAATATTTTATATTACCAGGCGGATTCATGGACACATTTAAAATAAATGTGTTACTAAAAATAGTCACATTCTGAGGTTGGTTTATAGTGACTATGATTGGGTCGGGATCACCATAAATTGAAAAAGCATAAACAGATCCAAATAATGCTATAGTCGAAAGCACGAATGTTAATAGCGTTTTTTTCATGTTCATCTGACATACTTTTCGCAAAAGTTTGGATATATAATATCATGGGAAACCGTTTCTCCATCGTTTTATAGAAAAAAATTTTCTATAGAATATTAAAATAGAGTTTATTTATTCTTAGCGTTCTGACAAATAAAAGGTGAAAAAGTATGAAAAAAATATTTGGTTTAGTATTGTTAACATCACTACTTTTAAGCAGTGTGGCGTTTGCACTAACACCTAATACATGGTTTAGTGGTGATTTACAGGGAGAATTAAACAGCAGAATCAGAGATAGCAAAATAGAGTTCGGTAGTTGGAATAAAATGCCATTGGCTTTCTTGCAAATTACTAACGGAAAAACTTTAGATGGTCATGACATAAGCGACGGAACGCATATAACAACAACAATAGACGCTGGGGATTATTGGGTAAACGGACAAATTACAATACCGAGATTAAAGATAGGTGAAACAAAACAACTTACAGCAATGGATATGAACTTTATTGAAAAATATAAAGAACCAACATCTATATGGGTTTATAGAATAAACGACGCTAACATAGACGACTCAAGAATAACAATAACAAGACTATCGTTAAAAGAATACAGAATAGACTCAGATGGTGCACTTTTATACACAGGTAAAATAGTTAGATATCCAGAGGGAGGAATAGACATAGTTTATGGAGATGTTGCGTGGGCATTTTCAATTTTGGCGCAACTATAAAAATAATTTTTTAATTTCTTTTTTATTTTTATTAAAAGCACTAATTTTTTGAGATAAGGTTATATCTTTAAGGAAAAGATTTAGAATCATGAAAAATTTTGATAAAAAGAAAGTGCCTTTGGAAACATATTATCTTCTTCAACAACTTCGTGTTTTACCCGAAAAAAAGACGAATGAGCAGATAGTTAAAGAAATGAAAGAATTACTTAAACGGTTAACAGAAGAAAACAATAAAATAGCTCTTTATGCAACTTCTGGTGAAGGAAGTCCTGAATTTTGGAACCCTTTAAAAGAAGAAATAATGAATGCTATCAGTCATGGGATGAAATTCTTTCATTGTCTAGGGCCAGTAATTTGTACTGATAACGAAGGCAAACATGCTTCTATAGAGGTATATAAAGAGTATCCAAAAAGTGTAGAACTTTGGTTGAGTCGCACTAGAAACATTTATCACTTGAAGATTTTTACTCCAATAAAAGTCGGAGAAAATTCATTCTATGCGTATGGAGAATGTCATCACAAACCATTAGCTAAGGGACGTGAAATTTATAGTGTTTCTTTAGAAGATTCTAATGACCCGTTCTATGTCTCTAAGATGATGTACTTGGTGGAAAAATTAGATGGTTTTGAGACCCTTAAGATTGTTAGAGATAAAATAAAAGATTTAGAAGCCATACCCACCGCTCCAGTAAATCAATTAAAAATGGCGTATAACAGGGCAAGAAAAACAGGAAAAGAAATTGGCACTCTAACAAGCGAAGAAATTCTTAACATATTGTATTCAAAACCTTTATAAACCTATACTTTGATTATTACTGTATTAAAAATAGGTGTAGCGATATGGTTAAGCACACCGGACCAACAAATCCGTTGTTAAAAGAATTGATTGAAAATTTAAAAAAGAAATCAATAGAAACTGGTAGTAATTTTTTGGAAGATATTTCTGAGAAACTTAACAAGCCAAGAAGGCAGAGGGTAGAGGTTAATTTGGCACATATAGAAAGAAACACAGAAAAGAATGAAACAGTAATAGTGCCAGGCGTAGTAATGGGCTATGGTGAATTATCAAAGCCGGTTACTATAAGCGCATGGAGATTTTCAAAGCCAGCTAAAGTAAAAATAGAAAAAACAAAAGGGAAAGTTATAACAATAGAAGAATTAGTTGAAAAGAATCCCAGAGGAACAAATGTAAAAATACTGTGTTGATTATGAAAATATACGATTTATCCGATCAAATATTGGGAAGGATTTCGACAAGAATAGCCAAAGATTTGCTTAAAACTGAAAATGTAGTAATCGTTAATTGTGAAAAAGCTATTTTATCAGGGAGTAAAAAAGATAAATTTAAACTCTATTCACAAAGAGTTGTCAGAGGCGATCCTCATCACGGGCCATTCTATCCAAGAACGCCAGATGGCATTGTCAGAAGAACGGTAAGAGGAATGCTTCCTTTCTATAAAGTTAAAGGACGAGAAGCGTTGAGAAGACTCAAAGTTTATATTGGTGTCCCAGCTGAATTTAAAGATAAAGAATTTATTCGTGTGGAAGAATTTGATGTTAATAAACTGAAATGTAAATATCTAACAATAGGCGATTTATCAGTTGCTCTAGGAGCAAAGAAAAGATGGTAATATGGCAAAAGAAAAATTTGTGTTAGCAACAGGTAAAAGAAAGACTGCCGTAGCAAAAGCTAGAATAAAAGCTGGTACAGGTCGAATAGCTATAAATGATGTTCCTTTGGATTTATGGCAACCTGAATACCAAAGATTAAAAATCAGAGAACCATTGTTGTTAGCTGGTGATATCGTTCAAACAGTAGATATAAGTGTTAATGTTCGACATGGTGGTATTTCTTCACAAGCCGAAGCTGTTAGGCAGGCTATATCAAAAGGATTAGTAGAGTTTTTTAATGATCAAAAACTAAAAAAAGTATACTTAGATTTCGATAGAAATTTGTTAGTTTATGACCCTAGAAGAACCGAGCCCCATAAACCTTCTAGGAGCAGAAAGGGGGCAAGAAGGCATAAACAAAGGAGTAAGAGGTAAATGTTAATCCCAGTTAGATGTTTTTCATGCGGAAAAGTTGTAGGCCATTTATGGGAAGAATATAAGAAACGTGTAGATGCAGGAGAAGATTCTAAGAAAGTTCTAGACGATTTAGAAATAAAAAGATACTGTTGTAGAGCATTATTCATAGGAAACGTAGATTTGACAAAGAAAATTTCTGATTTCAAAGTGTAGAAAAATTAAAATACAGAAATTAAATCATTAGTAGAGAGAATGGTAGCAATAGGCTTTACATTTATAATTTCAGCAGTGATTTCTGGTGTTGTATCAGCTATATTAGTTAAATTACTAGGTGGTAAGACATTAATCGGTTTCTTGGCAGGTTTGATAGTACAATTAATACCGTCAGAAATTTATTCCCTGATACCTTTTGGATTCGCAATCCTGATATTACCGATAATAATCGAGACGCTTATCGTCTATAAAGCGGGCGAATTGACTTTTGTAAAGGCATTGATTGTTTCTATAGTCGCTAATATAATAGCGCCATTGGTTTTATTTCAGTTAATTAATCCGTTATTGGGTTAAAGGAATTCTTCTAAATCAATGTATTATTACATCAAAAACAGACGGTAGATGTATGAAATAAACACCTTTCTTCTCCATTATTATCAAAGGTTTTTTGTTCATCAATGCTTCTATATTTATCTCGTATACGCCATCTCTGGGTGATTTCACAGTCTCTATAGGAACTTCCTTGATTTTCTTGCTCAACTCTTTCTCTAAGCTCGTCTTTTGCTGAGATAACTTCTTTTCAATAGATTCTATTCTTTCCAAATCTTCTATAGACTTAAAATACATGAAGAAAACAGAACCGCATTTGCAACCCTTTAGAACGCTAGGATCATTATCTTCGTAAACTGCTCCACACCTAAGACATTTATGTGCCATTCAAATCCCGTTATACTAATGTATATACTAAAATTTAAACTTCAGCCAATACAGAGAAAGAATTTGGATTTTTCTTTATCCTTTTTATTATTTTAGCCGGACCAACAAGTGTTATACCGGTCTTTAAGCTACTTGTTTCAATTGATTTTCCTGCAAAACCAGTCAAGAATATATTCTGTAATTTGTCCTTTCCACTGGATAATTTATCGAAAAAACCATAAAATCCCTTTAATTCTTTCTTTAAACTACAAACTTCGATTCCGGGGAAACCATCATCAACTCTTCTCATCGTTTCTTTAATCAGGTCCATCTCTTCTTTTGGTTTTAAAACACCATCGATGACAAGGATAGAACCATCTTTTACTTTTTTGAGTATGAAGTTGATCTTATTTTTCTCCGGCTTTCCATCTAAATTTGTGGAGGATACAAAATCCATCTTAATATTCTTCATTTTTTTCTTATTTTTTTTCATCCCGCCTTCCTCGCATATTTAATTATCGCATCGTATAGTAATTCAATGTTTCTGTTTTTCAAGGCAGATATCTCTACCATGGGATACTGAGGAAATGCTTCTCTTATTCGATCTGGCTTTGCCCCTTTCAAATCTATTTTATTTGCCACAAGAATGACAGGAATTCCTTTTGCTTCCAAGTTACCGAGCAATGTTATATTGACTTGAGTTAAAGGATCTTTTGCTGCATCCATGACTGCTAAGACAGTATCAACATTTTCTAGCCATTTAATTGCCTCAACAACACCCTTTGTAGCTTCTCTAGCCCTTAATTTTGCTGTCTTTTTCTTTATTCCATACTTCAAGAATTTTCTATAATCTATCTTAGTTGCCAATCCAGGCATGTCAAGTATGTTTAGCTGTATTTTTTTACCCTTAGATTCAAGCATTACCTTCTCTTTTTTTTGAACAAACCTTGTTTCGTGAGGTATTTTAGAGGCTTTCCCTATTTCTTCTCCAGTCCAATCTAAAGCTATTTTATTTGCTAATGTAGTTTTTCCGACGTTAGTGCAACCATAAATTCCTAGGTTTATGTTTTTTTTCACTCCAAAAAGGTTTGATAGCCAATTAAAAAATCCACCGAAGACCATCGTATCACTTTATACTAAATTAATTATTAAATGGATAACTTTATTCATATCTAAGTACCTTTTATATACTCCTTTTATTATCTTTTATTACTTTTTTAAAATATAAAAAGGGTATAGTGGTTGCTATAGTAAAAACTAGAAAAAGTTATGCAGTAAAAGAAGAGAATTTAGTATTAGAGTCAGAATGTATAAAAGCTAATATAAAAATTTATTTATACACATAGTAGAATTGTTGAAGAATGAAAAGTAGTCACGCAGATTCAATTTTAGTTGTTTTGATAACGGCAGTGATATTTTTGCATGTTTAATTATATTTAATATTATGCGATTTATATGAAAGTACTATTAATAAATCCACACACTGAGATAAAAAGTGGTTCGCCTAAAGTCATGCCTCTTGGATTAGCATACTTATCCTCTGTTTTGATTGAAGAAGGTCACACAGTTGATGTTTGGGATTCTGCTGTTGAACCAGACAAAAATTTGAATTATGATTATGATGTTTTTGGAATTACATCAACGACACCTACAATAGTAAAAGCATGGAAATTGGCAAAAAATATTAAAAAAAATAACCCCAATTGTAGTATAATTTTAGGTGGCCCACATCCTACTGCACTACCAGAAGAAAGTTTAAACCATGAAGGTGTCGATGTTATAGTAAGAGGCGAGGGAGAAGAAACTATAAAGGAAGTTTGTGAAAAACTTGAAAAAAGAAAATCTCTAATTGATGTTAAAGGAATTTCTTACAAAGATAGTGGTAAAATCAGACATAATATTTCTCGACCATACATAGAAAATTTAGATAAAATTCCATTTCCTAGATGGGATTTATTTGATGTTAAAAAATATCAACCGATTCAACCCCTTTTAACAAATAGAAAAAGCATGAATATCATGACTTCTAGGGGTTGTCCCTATAATTGTAATTTTTGCTTTAAAGAAATCTTTGGTAGAAAATACAGAATGAGAAGTGTTGAAAATATAGTTGAAGAATGGAGAATTTTAGTCGAGAAATACAAAGTAGAAGAAATAGGAATACAAGATGACCTATTCAATTTTGATAAAAAAAGAGTAATTGACTTTTGTAAAAATATAAGAAGTGAAGGACTTGATGTCTTATGGTGCACTCCAAATGGTATTAGGGCTGATCATGCAGACAAAGAAGTATTAATAAATATGAAAAAAGCTGGCTGCTATAGAATTTCTTATGGTGTCGAGAATGGAAACCAAAACTATTTAGATAATGTCGTTGGCAAATGTATAAAACTTGAACAAATAAGAGTTGCAACAAAACTAGCCAGAAACCTGAAATTTAAAATTGGAGCATCATTTGTTCTGGGTAATATTAAAGAAACAATTTCAACAATGAAACAAACAATTGATTTCGCATGTTCTTTACCGATTGATTATGCCTTATTTAGCATAGCCACTCCATATCCTGTATCTAGAATGTATCTTTATGTTATAAAAAATTGTAAATTATTAGTTAAATCTTGGGAAGAATACTCAGCTGTCAGCGGAAAGTGCTATTTTGAATGTGAAAACCTCACCAAAGATATCGTAGAAAATATGTTCAAATATGCTTATAGGAGGTTTTATCTAAGATATTCTCACATATTGTCAAAAATTTCTGATATTAATAATTGGGAGAATATGATGAATCTGGTTGAAGGTGTAATTCATTATATAGGAGGAAGATGAGATTGCTTGATTTTTTAATGTCAGTCGCTAATGGGTTGCCTAATCAATTGACGTATTTTGTAACATCTAAATGTAACGGCAAGTGTATCCATTGTTTTTATTGGAAGTCTCTTAATAAGAAGAGAGATGAACTTACGATTGATGAAATTGAGAAAATTTCTAAAAATATCAATCATTTATACTGGCTATATATAAGCGGGGGTGAACCATTTTTAAGAGATGATTTAGCAAAAATATGTGAATTATTTTATAAAAACAATAAAGTAAAATCTATTGTAATACCAACAAATGCTTTATTGCCAGAGAAAATTGCTAAAATTACTGAAGAAATATTAATTTCATGCGATAAAGCAAAAGTGACTGTAAATTTGAGTATTGATGGATTAGATTCTCTTCATGACAAAATTCGTGGAGTAAAAGGAAGTTTCAACAAACTATTATCCACTTATAAATTATTACAAAAATTAAAAATAAAATATCATAATTTTGCATTAGGTGCTAATATAGTTTGTAGTAAATATAATCAAGAACAATTAATGGATATTTACTCATTTTTAAAAAACAAAATGGCTTTTGATAATATAAATTTAAGTTTAATTCGGGGCAATCCCAAAGATTTCAAAAGTACGAATGTGGATTTGAGATATTATAAGACTTTAACTGAAGTTATGGATAATGGTTATAAACAATATACAGGATTTGTTCATAATATTGCATGTGCCAAAGATAGGCTTATGCATAAAATTATTCTTAAAACAGTGGAAAATAAAAGGCAAATCATAGATTGTTATGCCTGCAGGACAAGTGCAGTAATAGATGAGGTCGGAAACGTTTACCCATGTGAAATGCTACAAAAAATTGGTAACTTAAGGGAAAATAATTATAATTTTAAAGAAATATGGTTAAGTGATAATGCTAAAAAAATTAGAGATGATATACGAAATAAAAAATGTTTTTGTACACATGAATGTTTTATAAGTAATAGTATTCTCTCCAACATAAGGATGATGCCAATTCTATTGAAAGAGATGGTTTCTTGAAGATTTTAACTGTTTATGGCACTCCTCAAAACTCAGGAAACATTTTTAGGGTACGCAATATAAATAATGAACTTAAAAAACTGGGAAATGAAATTACTGAAATTCCACCTGTTAGAAGAATGCCATTGCAACTAAATTTTTTGTATTCAATACCTGCATATTTTCCATACGTTTTTAATGATACGTATGATATAGTCTTTGCTTCAAAACCTTATTTGAATGCTACTATTATTGCATTTCTAAAGAAATTACAAGATTCAAAAATTGTCGCTGACATAGATGATTTGACATTCATGTATCATGAAAGAGGCGCCATGCGTTTAATATTAAAATTTTTTGAAGATATTTTACCAAAGTATTTTGACTTAGTGTGTGTTCATAGTAAAAATATTGGCAATTATATGTTAAATCACGGCATTAAACAAGAAAAACTTTGTTATTTACCAAATGGAGTTAATTTGTCAATATTTAATCCAAAATTATATGATAAAAACATTTATAGAAAAAAACTGGGTCTGAGACAAGAAAAAATCATACTTTATCTAGCTAATCTTGACATTAGTTCTGAGTTAGATACAATTCTTAAGGCTTTGAAAGATATAATAAAGTCAAATAATGTAAAATTTGTTATTGTTGGTACAGGAGTATTAGAAAATTACTATAAGAATATTGTTACTAAAATGGGACTTAAAAAGAATGTAATATTTACTGGTTATGTACCATCAAAAGACGTTCCGGGTTATATTTATGCTGCTGATTGCTGTGTTGTTTATTATTCTAACAAACTTGCAAATCACTATAGAACATGTTTAAAAATAAGAGAATATCTAGCTATGGGAAAAGCTGTTGTTTGTAATGATTTGGGTGATTTATCTAATTTTAAAGATTATACTTTTAATTTTCAAACTGAAAATTTTAAACAATTTAATGACAACATCTTGCAAGTTTTAAATAATGATATTGATACTAAGAAAGTTATTGAGGGGCAACAATACATAAAACGTAATTTTTCTTGGGAAAAAATTGTCGCAGAATTCAATAAGACACTTATAAACAGGCTAGGAAAATGAGTACGATAAATAGTTGTAGCTTCATAACAGTAAAGGATTTAAACAATAACTACCATACTTTTTCGTAATTTAAAAAGCTTTTAAATGTAGAATGCAATAATTTTATATTCGTAATTATGTTATTTCCTGAGGGAATGGGCATGATTTGGCCAAAAGATAGAATTACAAGGTTCGAAACCGCGCGAATAATCGGTGCTAGGTCTTTACAGATTTCTCTGGGTGCACCAATACTTGTAGATTATAAGGGCGAGTTTGATTCTTTAAAGATAGCACAGGAAGAGTTTAAAGCAGGAATGATACCAATGACGATAAAAAGAACTTTACCCAACAATCAAACAATAATTGTTGACATTAAAACGGCCATAAAGAACTGGATTGAAGATCATCCTTATGATTCTTGGTCTTAATTAGGTCTTCGTATATTTCTTATATAAAATTTTGTTGGATTCATCGCATATGCAGGGGGTATCCGACTAGTTCTTTCAAACGTTTCTTCCACTAAACTGAACGGATTATCATTAGCTGAATATGGTGGCTCCGTTAATATTTCTGGGTTTTTGAAAACATACTCCATTGTTGACCTAGACCTAACTTCTTTTTCATCTTTTGGTAAGAATCCATCCCATGCTATGCAGATAAATGGACCTCCTTCTCTTCGTTTGTGATGTATTGATCCAAGACTTCTAACTCCTATGTTTGGATAAACTCTAGTAAAATCAGCGTATATATTATGCATTCTTTCCGCTACATTGTAAGTCTCTAGAGTTATTGGAGTAGGTTTTTTTCTCTGAATTCCAAAATCGAGTATTAAACTTCTCATGAAATCTGTTGCAGCTGCGACAATTATACCTTCATTTCCACTTTCATTGATGACCTTTTCTAATTTTTTATCTCTCGGGAACGGATAGGAATAATTAACTGGAATTCTATTAAAATCTAAGTTTAATATTACATGCGCTCCACCTATTTTTCCACCAGTGGTCCTCATTCTAGGTTTAAATCCATACTGCAATAGATAGGCGTAGAAATCGTTAACAACTTCTTTCGATGTTGAATAATCTATCCAACTTGAAGGATCCCAGTCAAACGGCAACTTACTAGGATGTTTTTCGCCTAAACGATTTGAATTCCAGATAAATTCATAGGCATTATTATCTTGAACACCCCATTTTACCAGCTCATCTGTATTAGCGAAGATAAAATCATTTCTTCGTCGATCAAGAAAGCAGTTTTTCCAAAGTCTTATTAATGTCATTCTTGCGGTTTGAAAATCTAATCCTAAGTTTTGTGAAACATCTTTAACGGTTGCAACTTTTCTTCCTTCTAAAATATATTTGTAAACTCTTTCGATTTCGTTCATGAATAATTTTATTTTATTTGGATCTTCTATGCCTGGACTATAAAAATAATCACCCCTAGCTACATAACCCTCTCCACTTTCAACAGCGATATGAGCACTAACATTTCTTTTTTCACTATCCTTAACAACATGAAATCCGACTTGGCTATTGTAAAATTCTCCAACCCTTTTCATGTCTTTCAAGGTTATGGCTTCGTAAAAAGGAACTTTTTCTCTGTAATCTTTTTTAACTAAAGGTTCTATTTCTAAACTTTTAGAAAGATCAGAAATTCTAACCGATATGGCATCTGCAAAATGGATTGATTTTGGGGTTAAAAATCCTGTTAAATACTTCAAAATATCATGAGTATTACCCTTCTGCCGTACTCTAACATCCTTGAATAACTCATACGATCTCTTAGAACTATCTTCAGGTTTATAGGAATGTAGTGGATGAACTGAAAAATCAAAAGAGCGCCACCCTTCATGCATTTCGAACAATTCAGTAACGTACTTTTTCCACTGAGGTTCAATAAGTTTACTCTTATCAAATTCGATTTTTAAAGCGAGTCTTAGCACTCCAGGATTAACTTTTTCCAAAGACTTTCTTAAATTCTCAGCGATTTTTGCAGTATCAAATTCTTCATTTTTTCTATCTATGTTGTATGCTTTTGCTCTTCTAGCTAATTCCCATTGTACCCTTAATCTAGGGTTTATTTCAGTCGTACTCATTATTAACAGAAAACCAGTTAAGGATAAATACCTTTTATTTACTAGGTTAAAGTTGAATTAGATAGATTTTTGTTGCAATATTATATTTTATTCTTCATTTTCCTTGAAAACTTCTAGAAGTTTTCTTTTAGCTGGCTTCTCAAAATATTCTCTTAAAGGAGTTAGCAATTCAGACAATTCATCAGCAACACTATTCTTCAAATCCTGCGGATGTACTTGTTTATTTCTAAAGGCATCTTCTAGTTCCCCATACGTCTCGAACTCAAGACATCCACCATACTTTGCAGGTCTGTCTACTTCAAATGTATCATTAACGCGGAAAATTACGTATTTTACTAATTCAAGAACTGGGTTATGTTCAATATATCCTTCTAGGCACCAAGCTTTGTTTATCTTATCCTTAATTTGCTCTGGTGTATCATGAATAAAAATGGCTGTCCAAGGCTTACTTTTACTCATTTTTGAAGAAATTTTTAGGTCTATTTCTGGATTTTCATCAAAACCTTGTCTTTCTGGTTTTGCCAAACCACTTAGAACATGATTATGTAAAGCGATGGGTTTCTTGGTTTTTAATTTTTCTGCAATATCTCTCAAAAGCATATGAACCCTTCTCTGATCTGTCCCTGCATGTGCAACATCTACACCTAATTCAATAATATCAGCAGCTTGCATACAAGGATAAATTAGTTGTCCCACATCCAATTTTTCATCCTCTTTTCTACCCATTATAGTGAGGCATCTCATTATTCTCGGCAAAGTCGTTGCTTTAGCTATTTTCACGATGTTCATCCAATATTCGTCATTATTGTGGTATAAATCACTTCCCAGCACAAATTTTAACCTAGGATTTTTTTTGCCTAGTACAAATGTAAATGCTTCTTCAAAATATTTCGCTCCTTTTCTTATTCTTTCCCAATCCCCATCAAATTTCTTGTTCAATACACTATGCCAATCTGCCAAGAAAACACAACAATTAAATCCCGCATCCAATAAATCTTTGATTTTAAAGCAAGTTATAAAACTAATTCCCAGATGCAATTTTCCAGAAATCTCATAACCTATATAATGTTGAGGATGGTCTTTTGTTTCCAATAATGTCTTTAATTCTTCTTCGGTTATTAACTCTTCAGTAGGAGATTTTTTTACTAATTCAAGTTTTGTTTCTATATCCATTCTAATCAGCTATATCATTAATTTTTACACACATGAATTTCAATGTATCTCTTGGTTTAAACAAAGTTCTTATCTTTTAAATTGTTTTAAATACTATGGTAGAACTCAAATCAGAAGAAAAAGATCACAAAGAACATCCAAAAGTTCAGGCATGTCCAGAATGTGGAAGTTCTCATCTGATGAGAGATTACGAAAAAGCTGAAATTGTGTGCATGGGTTGTGGTTTTGTATTAGCTGCAAAAATAACTGACAGAGGACCTGAGTGGAGAGCTTTCGATGATGAACAATATGCTAAAAGAACGCGAGTGGGTGCTCCCTTAACATATACGATACATGATAAAGGTCTTTCTACTATGATTGATTGGCACGATCGTGATATTTACGGGAAATCACTCAATCCTTCACAGAAAGCTCAAATTTACCGCCTTAGAAAATGGCAGAGACGTACACGGGTTTCTGATTCAATTGAAAGAAATCTTGCTTTTGCCTTAGAAGAGATAACTAAAATAGCTAATAATCTCAATCTACCAAAAAGCGTCCTTGAAACTGCTTCTATCACATATAGAAAAGCAGTTAAGGAACGTCTTATTCGAGGAAGGTCTATTCATAGTATTTCAGCTGCTGCCATATATATCAGTTGTAGACAATGTAGTTTAGCTCGAACACTCGAAGAGGTTGCTCAAGCATCATACACAGACAAGAAAGAAGTAGGACGCTCTTATCGATTTCTTATTAAAGAATTGAATTATTCTATCCCTCCAGTTAGACCAAGTCAGTATGTTACAAAATTTTCCAATCAGTTAACTATGCAGGGGAAAGTTGAAGAAATAGCATATAAAATCCTTGCTACTGCAAAGGAAATGAAACTTACTTCCGGCAGAGGACCTACAGGGATAGCTGCAGCTGCCAGCTATATAGCATCTGTACTTGCTGGAGAAAGGAAAACTCAACGAGAAATTGCTGAAATTGCACAAATAACCGAGGTTACGATAAGGAACAGGTATAAGGATCTAGTAAAACATCTGTATTTTCATATGACTATGTAGTTAAAAAATTTTTTAACATTTCACGAATAATTTCCACTCAAACTGAAATATTTGTTTCTGAAGATGTGTTGCGTCATCATTTCAACGAATCCTTCATTGCCAGTTTTATAAATGTTGTGAATTTTCTCATGTATTTCAACTACTTTAATTAAGTAACCATAAAGTTGTGGGTTTATTACAAATCTATTATTAAGTCTTGTCCAGCCACCAACCCAAGGATCAAAATAATGCGATTCTAATGGTTCTCTTAAAATATAAGGATTATATGGTGTTTTTATGTCATATTTACTTGAAGTGTCATAATCAGCTGCGGATAGAGATTTGCCCTTTGATGACTTTTTTGGACTACTAGTTTTTTCTGCAGTCTTTTTAACAGGTTCTTTAAATTCGATTGGCTGTAACTCAGAATCTTCCAAGAAAGTCCATTTGCCATTTTTTATCAGGATTTTTCCATCCACTTCAAGAGTCGGTTTTATTATTATTCCATCCAAGTGGAAAGGAACATCTATATTTCCGCCAAGAGAAACATTATTGCCCAATGCTACATGAATAGTGCCCAATACTTTTTCATCTTCTAGTATATTGCCTATAACACTCGCCTTTGGATTGGTGCCTATTCCTATTTCAGCTATGTTTCTTCCGTTTAAACCAACTTTGTTAACAGTATTCTCTAGTAAAATGGATCCTTCTATTCTATTGGCCAACCCATTTTTCACTACATATTTTATTCCTTCCCCATAGTATGACATTTTATCGATAACTATAACGCCGGCTGTTGCTCCTTCAACTGGTGCGACTGCTATTTCCCCAGCTGGTAAGTTACAAAATTTACCTCTTTTATCAATTAAACCATCATCTTCTTTCCATTTTCTACCAGTAATTCTAGTTGTAAAATCAGTTCCATTATCAGAAGTTATTCTAATTATCTTCGTATTTTTTAATTTGACACTTATTTTGTCAATCAAATCTTTAACTTGCCTATAATCAGCTGTTAAACCACCTGAAACAAAGGAATATTTAGTGACAGATGGCATAGATGCAATCCTTACGCCTGTTCTGGACGCATCTCTTCTAGCTCTGGTATGGGATAAAGATTTGCCAGTAACTAAGAATACCGCGTTTGCTGTTTTCATGATTTCTGAGATTCTTTCTGGCGGCTCCTGCCCATCAAAATCTAAAGGTCTCATTATAGATATCAGACATTCAGCTTTAGCTTCTTCTGAAGCTTTTTTTAATGCTTGAGAAAGTTCAGGGTCCACTTCGTTATCTGTTATTATCAGTACCCTTTCCCCTTTCTTTACGTTCATACATTGGTTTACAGCTCTTCTTGCTCCATCCATTAATATGTCCAAACTCATATTCTCTTTAAGAAGTTATTGAATTATAAAATAATAATACTATTGGATGTGCGATTAATGCGTTTATCTTTTTTAGGTGCTGGTAGAGAAGTAGGACGTTCTGCCGTCTTAGTGGATACAGAAAAGGAAAAAATGCTCTTAGATTATGGATTAAAAATAAACGAAAAGCCGACAGAATACCCTGAAGATATAAAAACAAGGATTAATGCTGTATTACTTTCACATGCACACTTAGATCACTGTGGAGCTATACCAGTTGTTTTTCATCATGGTCAGGATTGTCCAGTATATTCTACAGCAGTAACAAAGCCCTTATCTAAGATGTTAATGATAGATTCTCATAAAATATCAAGATATGAAGGAGAAGAAGAAAGGTTCTCTAAAAGAGATATAGTAAATGCCATTAAACACTTCAAAATAGTTAAATATAGAAAATCATTCAGAGTTGGCAAGTCCTGGGTAACCTTCTTTGATGCAGGTCATATACCAGGTTCTGCATTCATTTTGATAGAAAAACATGAGAAAAGAATACTTTATACAGGCGATTTCAATCTATCTGATACACGTCTAATAAGAGGAGCTGATACAAAAATACCAGAAGTTAATTATCTGATAACAGAGAGCACTTATGCAGATAGAGAGCATCCAGACCGTGATAAAGAAGAGAGAAGAATGGTAGAGACTATAAAAGAGACTTTAGCTAAGGGGGGTGTAGCATTAATTTCATGTTTTGCCATATCAAGGGCTCAAGAACTTATACTTATATTGGACGAGTATGACTTGAGAGAAAATGTTTTTATCGATGGTATGAGTAAAAAGGCAACAAGCATTATTGGTTCTTATCCGGATCTACAAACAGAATATAATCAGGTTAATAAGGCTATGAAAAGGATTAATTTAACCTTTATAACCAGTTCTTCCGCAAGGAAAAAAGCTATAGAAAAACCTTCTATAATTATAACAACAAGCGGTATGCTTACAGGTGGACCCATAACTTACTATATAGAAAAATTACACGACAAAGAAAATTGTTCGTTAATTTTAACTGGTTTCCAGGTGCCTGGAACTGAAGGAGCAAATTTGTTAAAAACAGGGCGTTATATTCATGGAGATTTGGATTTAGGTATGAAAATGTCAGTGAGAAAATTCGAATTTAGTTCTCATGCTCCAAGAACAGATCTATTCAGGTTTGTTCGAAAAGTTAATCCAGAAAAAGTTTTTTGTATACATGGAGATAATTCAGAAAGATTTGCTCAAGAATTGAGAGAAGAATACGGTTTTGATGCTGTAGCACCTAAAAATGGCAAAAATTATTTTCTAAATGGTAGTGAATAGAAAAAGAAAAAAACAAAAAAAGTGTCGGCTTATTACATTTTATAAGCCATATCGTATATTGCTTTCAAAGCTATTATTAAGGTTGCTGGTGCGACAAATGCAACTATGTTCTTCAAAATTAAATCTATGTAGCTACCGATTGTAGGTATTGTCTGTAGTCCTGCTGATCCTACTAATAATAATGCTACTGCTGCTACTAGGAATAAGTGTGTTTCCTTCTGTTTGATGTTTGCAAAGCCTACTATCAAACCTATTATTATCAATAGGTAGGCTATCCATGTTTGAAATCCTGTCATTGCGCTTCCGAATAGTCCCAAGATTATTGCTAGTATTACTCCTGCTATGAAAGCCCAACTACCATATGTTTGTCCTTTCATGGTTACACCTATTTTATATTTTGGGTTTCCCCAATTTTAAAGTTCCCTTCTGTTAATATCTTTAAATACTTTTCAGTGGCAACATAGCTATTTATAAACTTTTTGATACTCAATAGTAGTAACATTTATATACTACCACTGCACAATAGTAACACTATGAAAATGCAACCTAGAGAAATTATAAAAACTTGTACAACTCATTACCAAACCTGGAAAAGCGAAGCTCTAAAAGCCAATAATACAGAAGAAATGAGGAAATTCATGGATAAGGCATTCTTCTGGCTTGAGCTGCAGAACAATCTATTGATACTCTGGACGATAGAATCTACTATGGGTAATGACCCAACAGTAAAGGAAAAACTAGACAAGGCAGAGTTAAACGTAAACAGAAAAATAACTGATTATGCATCACAGGTATTGAAGGATCTAAAATAAGATTTAATCCTAGTAACTAACGATAAAAATAACAGATAATATTCCTAATATTTAATTCATGATAGAGATAGATGGTTCAATAGGCGGAGGACAACTTCTCAGAACAGCTATTGGATTATCATCCGTCATGGGAAAACCAGTTAGGATTATTAACATAAGAAAGGGTAAAGGTATAGATAAACCTGGCTTAAAACCTCAACATATGATGGGAATAAGAGTTGCAGCCGACTTCTGTAATGCAAGAATAAGCGGTTTGCATGAAAATTCTCTCGAAGTTGAATTCATACCAGATAAAATCGCGTTGCATGATAAGAATATAGATATAGGTACTGCAGGTAGCATAAGTCTACTATTACAAACGATAACTCCTCTTTTAGTATTTGGAAATAAGCCAGTTACACTTGATATAATCGGTGGTACAGAGGTTAGCTGGTCGCCAACAATCCAATATATAGAACATGTAACTTTTCCTATTCTGAATAAGTTAGGCGCAAAACTAGAGTTGGAAATAGTTAAACACGGTTATTACCCAAGGGGTGGTGGAGAAGTTGTAGTAAAATCTAGACCAGTTAAAGCCATCAATCCCTTTATATGCCTAGAAAGGGGCAATATTATGGGTATTGCTATCGATTCTGTTTGTGGTTTGTTACCCGCGCATGTAGCCGAAAGGCAGGGCAGCTCTGCTTTGAGTACGATAAGATATCATTTCCAAGATATAAAAACTTCCATGAGTTATAAATCTGTCAATTCTCTTAGTCCTGGAAGTAGTGTGACTTGCTATGCAGTATGCGAAAACTCTATAATAGGCGGTAGTTGTTTAGGAGAACCAGGCTTAAAGGCTGAAAAAGTAGGTGAAACAGCAGCTGAAGAATCGATAAAATCATTAAAATCTAATGCTGCTATAGACAAATACATGGCTGATCAGATTTTATTGTATGTAGCTCTAGCTAAAGGAAGATCCCATTTAAAGGTTGAAGAAACAACGGATCATTGTAAAACAAACATGAGTGTGATAGAACAGATAATACCAGTCGAATTCAGGACTGAAAATAATGAGATTATCATCGATGGTTTAGGAAAATCTTAGTTATCTTCTATGTCAAAACCCATTTTCATTAACCCTATCTTAACAGCTAATGGTAATTTCTTCTTACCTTTAAACTTGACTTTTTTCAAATTTTTATTCTCTTCCTTGATTTTTGCAATTTCTTTCAATTGCTCTCTTCTTTGTCTAGTTATCATATACACACCTTATGCTAAGGAAGTACTCAAACAATATAGGATTGATAGCTTATAAAACTTGTTGTCATTTTTTGCTATAAAATTAAATTATTTATACATATTTTACAATAGAAAAATTATGATATCTAAAAGCATTAGTGAAGGCTTTAGGTTTGCTTTATCGGCTAAAAGGATAGTGCCTTATTTGATTTTGGATCTTATTGTTGCTTATATTTTGATAGGATTTTTAAGAGATTTCATCGGTATGATGCAAACTATGAGTATTTTCACCCTTTTGTTGTCGATGGGAATCTATATACCTGTTTTCATAATATTAGGTCTAATCTACTTATGGGTCAATGGTGCTATAATAGATCAGGCAAAGTATTTTCCAAGAAATAAGCCTATCTTAAAGAGTTTCGAATACTCTACCTCAAGATTCTTGACATTGTTATGTGCATTCATATTATATGGAATTATAGTTGGTATAGTTGCAATGCCACCATACGTTGGGCCATTATTTGCTTTTGTTGCAATGCTGGTCTTCTTTTTCATATATCCTGTGATAATTTTAGAAAAAAAGAGTTGCATACAGGCCTTTGAACGAAGCTTTAAGACATTTTCAAGGCACCCATTAGAAACATTTGTTACATGGCTATCAGTGACGATAATAGGATTCATAATAATCGGTATTTTTTCCATACCATTAATTCTATACGTTGTGAGTAGCATAATTGGAACACCTCCCTTAGCACCCTTTGAAGGTAGTATTCTACCAAGAGCAATGATCACAACGGTAATTCAAAATGTTATAAATTCAGTATATTCTCCATTTTTTATACCATATTTGGTCATATTCCTTGCAGCAGTGGCATTTAATCGTGTTTTCTACTTAGGAACGCAAGCAAGACTCTATATGCATTCTAGAAAAATAGAAAGTGTATAAGATATAATGCAATTTATTCAGAAAAATACATACAATTTATTTTAAATAGAATTTGATAATTAACTACAGGTGAAATTATGTGCGGTTGTTGTAGTAGTAAAGCCACCAAGAAAAAAAAGAAACAATAAGACAAATTATATTTTTAATTTGGCCCTTTTTTAGCTGTTTTTGTTAAATCTAAGCTTAATTCTCCTTAATAAATTAATATATTGTTTAAAAACAAAAATAGTTTATGACGATTGCTGTCATAGCATTAGGTGGAAATGCGATATTAAGGTCAAATGAAAAAGGTACAGCTCGAGAACAGATTAATCATGTCAATGAATCCGTGAAACAACTCAATGTTCTTTTTAAAAAATATGATATAGTCATAACTCATGGTAATGGTCCACAAGTGGGCAATCTATTAATCCAACAAGAAAGAGCTAGAGATAAAATTCCTCCTATGCCATTGGATGTATGCGATGCGATGACGCAGGGGCAAATCGGCTACTTTTTACAGATGAGTTTGAGAAATATACTAAAAAAACCAGTTACCACTGTAGTAACTCAAATTTTAGTTGATAAAAAAGATCCGGCTTTTAGAAAACCTACAAAACCTATTGGACCTTATTATCCTAAGAAAATTTTCAAGGATATGATTAAAGAAGATAATGGATGGAGAAGGGTTGTCCCATCCCCCAAACCACAGAAGATAATAGAGATAGAAGGAATCAAAGATTTAGTTAAAATTGGCGTGATTGTGATAACTTGTGGAGGTGGGGGTATACCAGTATTTATGAAAAACGGAAAATTAACTGGGGTAGAGGCAGTAATAGATAAAGACTATGCGTCCCAAAAACTTGCTACAGCTCTTAAAGCAGAAACTCTCGTTATCTTAACTGATATAGATTATGTCTACTTGAATTACGGGGAGAATAATCAAAAACCTCTTAAAAAAATTACAGTTAAAGAAGCGATGGAACTACTTAAAGAAGGACATTTTAAAGAAGGATCGATGAAACCTAAGATCGAGGCAAGTATAGAATTCTTGAGAAGAGGGGGGAAGAAGGTTATTATTACAGAGTTATCATCGTTAAAAAAAGCATTGAAAAACAAAGCTGGCACAATCATAACTCATTGTTGAAATCATAATAAAATCAATTTAATTTTTTTGAGAAGATAAAATAAAAACTCAAATTTTAATCTTAAATCTTTAAAATCCTTTAATTAGAAAAGATTAAATGAGTAATGAAATCGGAATAATAGTTGTTAAAGCGCTTTACAGCGGCAATGTTTTGGAGCACGCTGAAATAACTGAAGCAGGTTGTAGTATAGACCCTGTTTGTTTGAAATCGCCAGGAACAGATGCTGATCAGGTTGCTAAAACCCTTGCAATAGGGGCAGGACGTGCTCAATGCCCTGGAAAGAATTGTTGTGAATTACAAGTGTATTTTGGTCCGGACGATCGCCCCAGAGATTATGCTTCTGCTATAGGACACAATCATTTTGAACATCTGATACAATACACAAGAAGAGAAGTAGACCCTGAGGAAATATGTCTTAAAGAAAGTACACCAAAATAATCATTTCTAAAAATAAAAATTATTAAAGATAGTTATTCTAAAAATAAAAAAGAAAGATTATGAAAAAAGATTTTTTGAGTATAGATGATATAACTAGGAATGAGATAAATGAAGTAATGGATTTAGCTGAAGAATTAAAGAAAAATCCTGTGCAAAACATGTTGAATGGTAAAATTTTTTGTCTACTGTTTGAAAAACCTTCTACAAGAACTAGAGTATCTTTTGATAGTGGTATTCAACAATTAGGTGGTGGTACTCTTTACCTTGATGCTACTACTTCGCAAATATCACGTGGAGAAACTGTTGAAGATACAGCGCGAGTTTTAGATAGATATGTCAATGTGATAATAGCAAGAGTATTCTCTCATAAAACTCTAGAAATCATGTCTAAAAATGCTGATGCAAACGTCATAAACGCATTATCTGATTTGGAACATCCATGCCAAATTCTTGCAGACTTGTTTACTATCAGAGAAAAATTCGGTCATTTTGAAGGTGTAAAGTTAGCTTATGTTGGTGATGGGAATAACGTATGTAACTCATTGCTTTTAGGATGTGCGAAAGTTGGAATGGATATATCAGTTGCAACTCCAAAGGGCTATGAGCCAGATAAAAAAATCGTTAATATGGCGATAAATTATTCAAAAGTGACTAATTCCAAGATTGTTGTAACAAAAGAACCTAAGGAAGCAGTTAAGGGTGCAAATGTCGTATACAATGATACGTTCATCAGCATGGGTAATGAAAAAGAGAAGAAAAAGAGATTGAAAGCATTCCTTCCAAAATATCAGGTTAATAAAAAATTATTGGAACATGCAAAATCTGATGTGTTGTATATGCATTGTTTACCTGCACACAGAGGAGAAGAAGTGACATCAGATGTGATAGATGGCAATAGATCAATAATATTTGACCAAGCTGAAAACAGGATGCATGCACAAAAAGCATTGATATTGAGGATGATTGAAAAAACTTGTGTTTAACTTTTATTTATTTCTAAGTTTTTAGTAACCCATCTATTATGGATAATCCATGATCAACTTCGACTTTTGTAATGTTTAAGGGTGGTGCAATTCTGAGCACATTAAAACCACAACCTAAGAGCAGCAATCCATTCTTAAATGCCTCTTGCACTATTCTATCTCTATATTTAGCATCTGAGAATTCAACACCGATCATTAGACCTAAACCACGTACGTCAGTAATTTTGTCTGAATATCTTTCTTTCAACTCATTTAACCATTTCATAAAATAATTTCCCATATTCTGTGCATTCTTCAACAATTTTTCTTTTTCAATTATCTCAATAGTCCTAAGACCAATGGCCATATCAATTCTATGACCACCACCCCAAGTAGAAGATACAGCTCCTGGATCATGTGGGTCATATTCTTTCGTAGAAACTATAGCACCTACTTGCAATGCTTTTGCAGTAGTCATTATATCCGGTTTTATGTTATAATGTTGGAAAGACCACCATTTACCAGTCCTTCCCATACCAGATTGAATTTCATCTATTATCAGAGGAACACGATGTTTAGAAGTTATTTTTCTCAAATTTTTTATGAATTTTTTACTCGCGGGTCTGTATCCACCTTCACCTTGAACACATTCAGATATAACAAAAGCAGGTTCTGATTCTCTCTTTATAAGTTCTTCTAGTTGGTTAATGTCAGCATCTTTATCATCCGTACAGAACTTAATCAATTCATTATTGACCTCAGGATAATTCTTTTTTTGTACAGCCTTACTGTCTGTAAAAGATAATGCACCTAGCGTTCTACCATGAAAAGCACCTATGCACGATACACCTGCTAATGGGCCTTTTTTCCTGTATGCGAATTTTATCGCATTTTCTACTGCTTCAGCTCCAGAATTTACTAATAAAACTCTTCTCAAATTTCTTGGAGTTATCTTAATAATTTTTTCTGCAAGCCTTGCTTGTTCTTCTGTGTAAAAATCCTGGCCTGCGATTTTATGAGCTCCTACATTTGTATATTCTCTCAAAACTTCCATTATTTCTGGATGACCATATCCTACAGCACAACTGCATACGTTTGAGTTGAAATCTAAAAAAACGTTTCCATCCACATCTTCTAAATAACAATTTTCACCTGTTCTAATGACAAGTGGATATGCATAAGTCGTATCGATGCAGAACTTTTTTGTCTTACTTATTATTTTCCTTGCTTTGAGACCAACAAGATCTTTTTTAACCATGTATAATATTGGTTTTTATCTCTAGATTAAATTTATTATTAGAATGAAATTTCATTTTTGACTTTGTCCATAGAGTTGGGTGACATAATCCTTTCCCATAGCTATTGCCAATAAAACTTCATGCGCTTTTTCAAAAACTATCGTAGACTGCCCTAAATTTTTGTATTCTTCAATAGATTTCTCTATAATTTTTCTGATAGTTTCATTGAATTCATCAAATGATCTAAATTCTTTTCTTTCATACCTTATGTTATTCGGCCATTCGGGAACATAATTGGCTAAACCCCTTTTTGATAACTGTGCTGCTCCGACTTTTGTATGAAAATTAGCTTCGTTATATTTTATCGGACCTTCTTCATAAAGTTTGAGAAATGCCTCAGTTAAATAAAGTGATTTTTTTCTATTAAAGTGATCTGCTAATGCTATGATGACTCTCCACATCGGTTCTTCATTTCGCAAAGGTTTATCATCTTTATGTTCTATGAATGAGTACTTCAGTAATTGCTTTTTCCATGCATCATATATAACAGGAATCAATGGACCTATCACTTCTTCATTATTTTTACTTGTATATTTGGCATGAAATGTATCAGCTATCACTCTTAGCATTTCATTGAACCATGGGTCATCAGTTTTTGTTTTTAACTCATCAATATCACTTATAGGTCCAGATTTAATTGGAATTTCTTTTGGAAGTCCGGCCAATATTCTATTATCATCTTGAGGTAATTTTGAGAATGTTTCAGCAGGAACTAAGTCAATGACTCTATTTTTATTTAATCTCTTTTTTTCCTCTGGAGTGCACAATCTTTCGAATAATATAACGAACCCAGTAGTTTCTAGTGATTTTTCTTCTGTCATTCTATCATCTAAAGGAGAAGGTGTCCGTAATTAACTTAACTACCAAGTATTTAAGAATTTCTATACACAATTAATCGGTTATCTTACCAGTTCAATTCTAAGTATACCATCCTTAAAAGCTTTGTTAGAAATTTCCATATCAGGTTCTATCGGTATTAGTTTAAAATAAGCTTTATCATTAGCAAATGCTTTTATCTCTAAAGACTGTTCCAATCTCCTTATTTCAATATTTTCAGATTTATTAACATCTGGTAAGTTTATGGTTATACTTTCTTTGCCATTGACTCTTTCTATTTTTACTTCTGGTTCTTCTGTCCTCTTTGGTATTCTAATTTTTCTTTTTTGTTCACTTTGTCCGATCCCTTCTTGAACGCCTATTCTTTTTTTAACTTCAGGTCTAAATTTATTATAATCGCCTATATTCCTGACTTGAATTTGTGGTTTCATACCTTGATTAGATTTAATGATTATGCTAATGCCACCACCTTTGAATGGAAATTCATTTTCGACTTTTGGGAATTTAACGAATACAGGGCCAAACATCTTGTCTATTTTTTCAAATTCTTTTTCTATGTATTTTCCAAAATTGTCAATATTATTATAAGGTCTTTTTTCTCTTATGCCGAATCCACAATAAGGACAAGCAATCCAATCATCTTTCAATTTTTTACCACAATTTTTGCAACTTTTTGATCCAAACATAATACTTAATCTTTACCTCCTTACATTTTTCAATTTTTCCTTTTTATTTTATTGTGTATATAAACACTAAATAATATATGGATTACTATTTAAAACTTTTGTTTTAATTTTTAGTACTCTTCTGTGCTTACCAAGAATAAACCTATTATTCCCTTTATTGCTATTATTATGCCCAACATACCTAATCCATTATTTCCAGAAAATATGAGTAGTAACACAACAGCACTAACAACATCTACTGCACCTCCCCAGTCAAGAAATTTTTTTCTCAAGAAATTTTTACTCAAAGACCATATTCCCAAACAGAAATAGAAGAATGATAGAAACATTACAATGCCATTGAAATTCAAATTATAATTTTGACTAAAATATACTATTATACCGGTTATTATATCCAAGATCCCTACAAAAGTGGAAAAAGCATTGTTATCTCTTGGGTCTTTTGTGAGTGGATAAGGCATTTTATCAATAATAATTATTGAGTATTTTTTAATTAAATATTTCCCTCAATTTTTACTGCTATACTCTTTAGAGCATTTACCATATCTTCAGGTGCTCTATAGGTATTATTGTGTCTTGCTACCCATTCCCAATAACTTATAGCATTGTATAAATTTTTTAATGCGATTCTAGGATTCTGTATCCATGTCATCCCAACACTATATTCAGGTTTATAATCATCATCTGTTTTTGTTTTATAGCCAAAATATTCCAAACATTCAGAAACTTTAGAACGATTTACAAGTCCTCTTATATACAGAGATATGTAGTTAGTTATTCCATTTAAATCTACGATTGCCCTAATACCGTATTTTTTATCTCCGTTCATTGATGGGGAGGCCACTAAACCGGCAAAAGAAAATGTAAAAAATCTACGTACTAAATTATCCATCGATAGTCCTGTATCTTCCTTGACTTTTTTGTATAGTTCAACAATATCATCATTTCTTTTCATTCCCATTCTACCAAGTGTTTCAATTGCAAAAATAGGCATATCATATTTTCCCAATTTGGAATGATCTTCGCCGAGACGTCTTAATTGACTTTTAATAAGTTCTGATTTTCCTTCATATAGTTCCCCAGGCAACAAATGTGCAACTCTCAAATTTACCCTCTGTTCAGGGGTTAAATAAAATCCAAGTTCACGTTCACAACCATAAATGTCTTCACCATAGTATTCTTTTTGATCAGCAGGATGTCCAAATTTTTCATGAGCAATTGAAGCAAGTTTTGATTTAAAAGTAGGATGACAATCAAAATTTACTTCTTTATTTGGAGTAGAAAAAAACATTTTTCCTTCAGCTGTCGCCGATATAGATGAAATAGGCGCCGAAAGAGGTTCAAATTGATGTTTTAACAAAGATGGTTCATATGTGATTTCATCATTCAATCTTGTACCTAAAGACTTTTCTAATTCTTCAAGTGCTTTATACCATTCACTTTTTACTTCCAAAATTTTTTTAGGATCCTGACCTTCGGCAATTGCACTTTTAACCTCTTCTTTTGATAAAGTAACTATTTCTGTCATAAAAAAGAGCAATTACCAATAAAATTTAAATACCTTTGTTTAACTGCACTTAACTCACATATCCCATTGCTTCTTCATTAGACATATACCTGAAATTAATCGAAGTATCTTTTGTTATGAAGTAATTATCAGCCGATACTGGTGCCAATTTATCGTCAGCAAAATACATCCAAGCATTTGTCGTATTTTGACCAACATTATCGATAGAAGTGATTATTTTTCCCATTCCAGCATATTCCTTATATTCCACCTTTGCTATGCTATTCAATGCTTCAAATGCAGTGGTTTCATTCTGTACTTCAACAATTTTACTCTTTTCTGATGAACCAAAATCTATCGTGATGTTTACTTTTATCTTTTCTGGAGATTTTTTTGTAGTAGAGGTAAGGAGCAAGCTTACCAGCAAACTCGCCAGTATCACCAGTAACAGACCTGAAACCAAGTATCTTTTTTTCAATTATTCCCCCTCTGAATTTTTTTATTTGTTGTTTAAACTCATAGAATGATAAAGAGAAGCCTAAGCTACTGACCAAGTGAACTATTGAGAAAGGAATGCTTGTTATAATATAGAATAAAAGTAATGGAAAAGAGAATGTCAATCCCATTAAAACAGTGACTATTATTTCGTAGGCTGTTATTCCAATAAAAGTTGATAAAAGAAATTTAATTCTCGATTTTTTACCGAGTCTTCCAATGATGCCACCTAGAAATCCTGCAACACCTGCACCTAAACACTGAAATATTGTCCACGGTCCTTGACCACCCCAAACTAAAAAATTGGATAAATAGAAACCACTAACACCAGATAAAAACCCTGCTATAGGTCCGAACAAAAAGCCTGTAAGAATATTGATTGGGGTCAAGGGCTCAACACTAGGTATAAACTGAAAGGCAGCTCTCCCTAAAATACCGAGAGAAGTTAAAGCTGCTATTAGTAAAAGTTTTCTTTTCAGTGAATATTTTGTTTGTTGTAGGGTCAATAATATGGTTTTCTGGCCAATTTTCTGTTTTAACTTTTGTTCCATCATATGATCCTGGATAACTTATCCAATTTTTAATTTTTTAAATCTTTTGATGATAAAATATACATATGGTCAACCTGTTTAAAGATTTAATCGATGTTAGAGCATCTTATTCTCCTGTTCATATAGTTAAGATTCTTTTTTTACTTTCTGAAAACCCCATGGGTAGGTTTCAACTGATGAAAGAAATGGAGATGAAGGAAGCCACGATTAAAACGCTTGTAAAACGTCTGAAAAAGAACAAATTGATAGAATCTTCTACTAAAGGAAACGTATTAACGAAAAAAGGAAAAGAACTATTGAAAAAAACCTTAATGAAAATTTCAAAGCCGATAACAATAGATATAAGTGGTTATACAGTTGGCAAATACAATACTGCAATTCTTGTTAAAAAATCATCAAAAAAAGTTAATTTTGGTGTTGAGCAGAGAGACGAAGCCATAAAAATAGGAGCTGATGGCGCGACAACATTGATTTGTAGTAACAACAGATTAATATTTCCAGGATGTAACAAAAATATTACAGAATTGGAAAAAATTCTTCGCAAACATTTTAAGATTGAAAATGAGGATGTAATAGTGATAAGTTCAGGTTCTACAAAAAATATTTCAGAAGAAGCTGCAATAAAAGTAGCATTATCTTTCTGGTAACATTAAATAAGTAAAAAATACTATGACTGCGATTGAGACAATTATACCGATAAAGATAGGGGGATTTATAGAAGCAACAAATCCTGTTAATGGGTTAGGTTTTGATTGTGCATTTGTTAAATTTGTAGTAACGGTGGTTGTTATAGTAGTAGACGAAAATACAGTTGTTGTAACCATTTGAATACTTTCTATAGTTGTTGAAATAGTAGTTTGCTTTATTGTTGTTGTAGTTGTAATTCCGTTGCTACCACTCCCATGTTCAGTAGTCGTTGTTTCAACAGAAGTTGTTATGATTGTTGTTGTGATTGGGCAGGTTCCACAGTCTTGTGAACAAGATGAACAATTTTCGTCAGTATCACACACAGAATTTCCACATACAGCAAAACTTCCTTTTATCGGAAATGGTTTTCTTAATAAAGCCATGATAGCATAAGAAACATCAGTGATTGGTGAAAATGCTGGGGTGCCAAAATTATCAAATTCAAAATGCCCATTTATCTCATTCTGTAATTTTAGTAGATGATCGACTGGTGTTGTATCATTCGTAGTCCAATTTGACATATCATTTCCCATTGCCGCTATAGCTTGTATAGCCCAAGAATCCGAATCAACATTACTGCTACCCCAATCATGTGAAGAATTGAAGCCACCATCATAATTTTGGAAAGTTTTCAAACACAAAGATGCATTCAGTATAACAGATGAATTACTTTCTTCGCCAGTAGACATTAGAGCCATTATTGTCAAAGAAGTTTCATCTGATCCAGAAGAGCAAACACCCCCAAAACAACCACCATATCCACCATCGTTCAATTGTTTGGATTTCAAATATTCTACAGTTTTATTAACCTCATTAGAATACTTGTGTCCTGAAGCTACTATAGCTAAAACAGGCCATATATCATCGGTTATCCATGGATACCAGCCTGGCACATCGCTGTTGTTAAAAGATCCATCTGGATTTTGTTTTAGAAGTAATTCTTGTGTAAGATTTTTTCCATTTATATTTTCGGGGTTTTCATTTGCAGCGATTAGAGCCAGAATCGTTACAGAATAATGAGAACTTGCATTAAGGCTAGAATTAAAAGAGGGTATAATTACATTCTTAAGATAATCTACTGGGTTGGTTCCATTTTTTCTCCATAAGTGTGGATCTTTATTTGCCGCGCCCAGTGCCATTATAGCAAATGCTGTGTTACTCAAATATCCAAAACTACCGTCATCTAACTGACTTTGATTCAAAAACTGTAATGTACTTTGTATACTCGAGTTTGTTGTATCTAAAGGAAATGCAAAGCCACTTCCTTGTAACAAAATTAGGGATAGTATTATAAAAAAAATAATTTTTTTCATATAACCTGGATAAATTATCCAGATTTAAATTTAAATAATTTTGTATAAATGTTTAATCAAATATTAGTAGAAGGGCAGGCATATATTTCTAATACCGCAATTCCCTTTCAAAAGTTCTTTAATTTCCAGTTCAATCACATCATAACCAAGCATTTTCAATTTTTTGTTGATTTCCGACTTTATGTTAATTATTTTTTGATCATCGACTTGTAAAAAACCTAAACCCATGCCTTGTGCTATACCTTTTTGCACCAGGACAATGTCAAAACCATTTTCCTTAAAGAAATTGTACGCATCTCCATAAGCTAGATCTTCACTTATTATCGCTATGTCGTTTATTATGTTAAGTTGTGTGCTTGATTGACCTTCTAAATTTAATGATGTGGTCTTTATGTTCATGATTTTTGTGAAATGTTCTGCTCCAACATCATTAGAAGTATTTTCTACGCATACAACGGCATTACTTTTGTCTATAAAAAATATATCACTACCCTGTAAAACACCCGGGACGAATATATGACCAGCTATTTTTATGCCCAATTCTTTTAATCTCAATTTGACCAATTGTTCTTCTCCTCTTCTGATAAAAGAAGCTAAATGGCATGTTATAGCTTTTCTATCTAAAACTATGGCATCATCCATTATTAGATAAGATTTCGGTCTTTTTTCAACAGGTTTCAACAGATAATTTACTTTTACTCCCTCATTCTGTAATGCTCTTACAAGTTCATCATGTTCCATCTGCATATAACCAAGCTTAGGAATGTCAGAAAATTGCCACCTGCCAGGCTTTTCTACTACACTTATTTCAAACCCAGGTTTATGAACTAGAACTTCCCTTACCTTCAATCAAATCACTATTAAGAAAAGAGTCAATTAAAAATTTAATCATATCGGTGAAAAGACGATGCATTATTATGTAAATTTTAAGCGAAATGTTTATATACTACTTCTAAGTAATAGTATCTTGATATAATGGCAACCGCATACGGATCATCTCAAAAAGACCCTTTATTCGATAAGGCTTCGGAAGCTTTAGATTTGGCAGAAAAGAGAATATATGAACCGATTAGCTTATTTACCAAAGGTATTGTATCATTTAATTTTTTAGTATACAAGACTGCTAAGGATATCTCGAATCCTACAACAGATTCTTTTTTTGAATTTGCTAAAGAAACAGAGAAAAAATTAGGCATTCATCCGTTCTATCTTCTCCATTTGTTAAAAAAAGAATATAGAAAAGAAGCCATAAAACTGATAAAAATAGTAAAAGAAGGTATAAAAGAGACTTATATTCCAACAATGGATGAATTTATGTCAGGTCAAAACACTGGCAAAGGAGTAAATAATAATATTGATGAACAGATTAAATTAAATCGTGTTTATAGAAATGGCATCAGCAAAGCCATAAGAAAAATATCTAGAGAAAACCCATTTTATGTTATTTAACTTATCTTATACCTTAAAATAGCTCCTATTCCACCTAATTCCTTAAATTGAGCACCTTCTCTCGAATCTACAGAGATTATTTCTACTTCAGAACCTAGATTTCTAGCAGTTTCAGCTAAAGATTCACTTAATTCACTCTCTGCCTCTTTCTTCATATCACTCCCACACTTAGGACATTTCACTGTTGCGCCAGGTCGAATGTCCTTTTCTTCTGAATAACCACATTGACAGGTTAATTTTGCTCTAACCCAATTAAATTCCTCTGATATCAATAATGTTTTAATTGCTCCATAATTTAAGGCATTTTTAACGTCTTGTAGACCATAAACAACCAAGCCATCATCTTTCTTCAAGTGTCCGAAAAAATCCTCCATTATTTTCCTTTCTCTTACAGCAGAAGCTTCTTGTATCAGCGATTCCCCCCTATTTATCATTTCCTGAAGGCCTTGTATGCCTATATCTCCTACATCTACCAATCCTAGAACCTTCTTTTGATATCTATAGTCTATAAATTCGCCTTCTTTAAAACTTTCTTTTAACGGTCCTGGACCGCCAATTATCACGCCTTTTATGTCTTTTTCCTGATTAAATATTTTATTAGCAAGTTCACCAGTCTTCTTAAGATGTTCATTTTTTGCTTCTTCTCTTATTCTTTGATATCTATGTTGTGAATATCCACCCTTACTTGTCTTACTTGGTACGAGAGAATCAACATGTTTTTCTAGAATAACCTTTTTACCCTTTAAAAACCCTATATCAGCTCCACTCGTGTCTATTACAATTAGTCCATAAATCTCTTTTTCTCTAATCATTTCATTCAAAGGATCTAAAACAAACTTCTGGTCGCACCAGTAAATCTTCTGGGCTAATGGCTGAGGTGGTTCTATAGACCATAATTTAATGTCAGGTTGACCTTCTGTATCGGATATATTACCACAGAATATGACTAAACCATTAGGTGGGGTTTTCTTAAACAATTTTAAATGATTCATAATCTTTTCTAATGCGCTTAAAACGTTATGTCTTGTTATCCTGGATTTTACATTTTGTGTTAATGCATATTCTTGTTTAAGCATTCCCATAATTTCTTGCAAGTTAGCATTGGCAGGAATATACAAGGAAATGAGTTCTGTATGTCTGCCCTTGAAAGTTTCCAGTAGTTTTAACAGCTTTCTAAGCTTTGTTAAAGATTCTGTGTTAAATCGTATCCACCTCTTTTTATTATTTATAAGAGCATTTTTATCTTTAACTATCTGATAGAAAGCCTATTTAAAATAATCCACAGGATCAGCTAGATTTTTGTTCTCTGGTAAAAAGTTTAATTATGAAAAAAAACAACATCTAGTTCCCCCATCATGTAACCCTTTATAATTTATACTATTTTAATTTTATACTATAATTTATATCTATTAATAGTTATAATACGAAGTAATGTATACAGTTAACTTTAATTCAACTATTGGATGACTTGATCGAAGTGAATAGTGCCTTATGCACACAAAAATGCAATTGGAATAAAATTATAGTTTTCTGTAACATGAAGGTGAATAGTGCCATAAGGTGATACACTACCACCATCTTCTTGTTAATTTATTTTAAAAAAAGGTGAGTTTAATGGGAAAAATAATTTCAATGAGACTATTAATGTTTTATTTAGTCTCAGGAATGGCGGTAAAGGGTTACAGAGCGCTGGTGTGCTAAAATAAAAACGGAAAACTACTGAACCCTTTTTCTTTTTAAAGAATCACATAGATTTTTGTTCTAAAATTTTAAGGACCCGAATCCAATTGTATATGGGCCCCATCGAATCCATCTAATCCCGACTTTAGTTTTGTAGGAGGAAAAAATGGGGGGATTTTTTTAATTAGAATCAGATAATTTTTGTTCTTTAATGTTTTTTTTCACAAACTAAGTTCAAAGTGACTTCTGCAATGTCATTAGAATAACTCAATATTCTCATAATAGAATCAAGAACAATACTAAAATAAATTGCATCAGTTATTGATAGTTTTAGAATATTTCTTTTAATTTTCTCCTCTATCTCTAATACTTTACTTGAATCTCTAAGAGCTTGATCAGCAAGCTCTTTGCTCTCTCTCAATAAACTTTTTACTGAATTTCTGTAGATTTCATACGAATCACGCCCTAATGAAACTAATTCTTCGATTAGATTATCAAAGGATTCTAAATTTTTTATCAACAACAAGTTATTTGCCATTTTTTCTATGTGATCGCCTATTCTCTCTATACATTTTATAGCTAGCCTATATTCTAGACAATGGCCAGGTGTTACCTTAAGTTTTTCCGCAAAAAATTTATTGTAAATCCCTGCTTTTAACTGTCTAACTCCAAGCAAATAGAACTTATCAACATCGTTCTCTCTTTTTATAACATCTTGGATGATGTCTCGGTTCTTTTTTTCTAAACCCATCAAAAGATCATTGTACATAGAGGCTGTTACCAAATGAATCCTAGATAATGTATCTTTTAATGGAAGGCTGTCCCATTTTAAAAAGTTTTGAATCGTTATTGAATTAGAAGATTCATTTATAACATCCATCCCGATAATTTTTTTAGTTGTGAGGTCCTTTATATCATCTTTTTCCTTCAAAAAATCTTCGGAATATATGTCAATGGTATCGTATCCTACTAAATAATATGAAACAATAGATCTAAACGTAGAGTTCAAATCCCCCTCGTGTTTAATGCGTACTTTTTTGAAAACATCCTTTTCTTCAATATTTTGAGAAATTATTAATGAATCCCCTTCTGATATTATTGATACTTTATCACCTTTTTTCAACCTAGATTTAACCCACTCTTTCGGCAAAGAAACGATAAAAGTAGAACCACCAGTTTTCTGAATTTTTCTGAATTCCTGCATTCTAATCAACTAAATATATCTATATATTTTATGTATATAACTATATACTCCAAGTTTTCGTTCTATTATAAAATTAGTGAGGTTATGAATATGGGCCATGACAATAAAAGAGCAATGCTTGATATTTGGGACGAATGGATTGAAGCATCGGGTACAAGAAAATACCGTGTTAAATCTTTACCTGTGAGTTCAACTGACCTATACAAGTAGGGTTTTACTAAAATCTGTTAGTTATTTTTCAAAAGATCATTCTAAAAAATTTTAAGGACCCCAATCCATTTGTATTTGGGTCCCATCGGTACTAAGGATACCAAATTTATGGCTTTCAAAACCATTTTTATTAGTTAATCACGATTTATAAAAAAATCAAGTTTTGGTATTTTTTTACCGATAATTAATAAGATTTTAATGAATATTACTGTGAAAAAAATCCTAAATCCAAAAATCCATAGAAAACTCGCCCCTACTGCCAAAAATAACAGTGTATCCTCTATAATCGAATGGCACATTAGAAGTATCGTGCAAACAATCGTAAAATCTCTATCACTCAACATTTTTTCTTTTTTCTGTTTGTAGAGAACCCCTGAACCGTACACTACACCCATGAACATCCCAGCTAAAATTGGAAATGCAGCTTTTCCCGGTAAATCGAACCATTTCATAGCACGTGAAAATTTGTTAGAAATTTTATCTAAAATTTTTCTTCTCTTTAAAACTTCAAAGGTTGTTGTCAAAGGTATTACTATTACAAAAACCCAACCCATAACTCTGGCTGTTTGAAAAATTGCTTCAATTACTACAGCTGACGTATCCATAAAATCACATCAAAAAATTAATTATAATACCGATGAAAAATGCCATTAAAATTCTGAATGCAGTAAGTTTTATGTAATTCAATTTCAATTGTTTGAGTACTCCCCCTTCTATGATTAAGGTATGAGCTGTAAGCAGCATCATTGCTACAATAGTAGTTTCTTTGACTGTTAATCCTAAAGGCAGTATCGAACCAACTGCTGCATACAGACTGAAAAAACCTAACAGTACTGTGAATGCTGCCGATCCTGGCAGACCCATTATTTCCATATAAGGAGACAATAAAAATGTGATTTGTTTGAAGAAAGTCGTTTCTTTAATTATAGCGAATGTAAAAGTGACGGGAACTATAATTTTTGCTAAATTAAGACAGAATTTAAAACCTTCTTTAATACCAATTTTAATTCCTTCTTCCATTCTAATTTTTTATGATTAACAGGATAAAAATTTATTTTAAATTATTGAGTAGGATTATTATGTCCATTATTTGAGTTATTATTTTTTCCGAATATAGTACCTATATGATAAAGATCATTAAGAACACTATGTCCATCGTCAGTTCTGATAAATCCACCATTTTTAGTCATTATTAATCCTAACCCAAGTGCTATATCTCTATATGTTTCGTATTGCGTATAACTCATTCCGGACATTAAATCTATTACTTTTGCGGGTTTTACGCCATCGTATGAACCGTTAGATGAATAAGTACATCTCTCTATAACTCTCCCTACAGTTATCAAAAAATCCTTTCTATTTCTAATCCCTTCTATAAAATCTAGAGGAGAATGGTTTTTAGAATTTGATTTCATTCGAACTGTAGAATTTTAAATTAAATCATATTAAAGTTTACTATCAAACCGTTAAGTTTAATGACTCATTAAGCTCAATTCCAAGAATTTTTATATTCTACCCCTTTATGCTGTGCATTTTCCTTAAGTCCCTCTCAAATACTTTCAATTCTTTTGGTATTTCTATATCGATTTCAGTCTTTAAGCTCAATCCCTTATCCTTCTTTTCTTTCCATATTTTCATGTTAAATTCTGTCAATTTTTCAGTCAAATTTTCAAGGCCATAATTCCATTCTGATTTTGGAAAATTTTCTTTGTGCAAACTTCCTTTTCCATAGAGTTCTATCCATACATGATCACTGATGAAAGGAGTTATAGGAGCAAGAAGTTTAAGTAAAGTTTTTAATACGATATGTAAAGTATACCAAGCAGATTTTTGTTCCTTCTCATTAAAACCTTCTCCATATGCTCTAGACTTTACCATTTCTATATAATGAGCTGCAAATAAATTCCAAGTAAATTCTCTTATTGCATTTGCCGGTATGAAGAAATCAAAATCTTCAAATCCAACCATACATTTTTTAATGAGTTCATTTAATTCTGACAATATCCACTTATCAGATTTCATTAATTCTATTTTATCTGGCTGTGGGAATGATGAAATAAATCTAGAAATATTCCAAAACTTTGTTAAGAATTTAGATGAGCCACTTATTTTTTCTTCAGAATACCTAAAATCAGAACCTAAGCTGGATTCAGAAGCATTCCAAAATCTGAATATATCACCACCAAAATTTTCTAGTATTGGAATTGGGTCAACGACATTGCCCTTTGACTTGCTCATTCTTTCCCCTTTCTCATCTACTCCATAACCCATGATCCATGCATGCTTGAAAGGGGAATTTTTCGTTAACTGATAACATCTAAGAATTGTGTAGTAAAGCCAAGTCCTAATAATATCTTTAGCCTGAGTTCTAATAGTTGAAGGATAAGTTTTCTTAAAGAATTTTTCATCTTTTTTATAACGTGCGATAAACAGGGGAGAAATGCTTGAATCCATCCATGTGTCAAAAGTTCTTTCATCGCCTTCAAAACCTTTTTCTGATTTACAGCTTGGACATTTTTTAAATGGTGGATCTTCTTTCCATGGTCTATAATATTTTCCTGGTTCTGGTACTAATGCTTTGCCACAATTTTTACAATACCATACAGGAATTTCTGTACCATAATATCTTCTTCTAGAAACAGGCCAGTCTATCGTTATCGAATCAATCCAATCCAAAAGAATTTGTCTATGTCTTTCAGGATGGAATATCATTTTATTTACAATTTCTCTTATTTCATCGATGAAATCCAATTGTTTTACATAATACTCTTTCATAGGAATTATTTCGATCGGTGTTTTGCTTCTGTAGCATATCGGGGTTCTATGCATTATTTTTTCTTTCTTAACAACTAATCCAGAATTTTCCAAATCCTTTATTATATTTTTTCTTGCTTCTTTTATTGGTAAACCAGCATATTTACCAGCATTTTTTCCCATTTTTCCATCAATGTTTATTGCTATTATTTCATTCAATTTTAATTCTCTGAATATTCTAACATCGGAATAATCCCCATAAGAACATATCATGACTAAACCAGATCCAAATTCTTCTTTCGCATAAGGATGAGCAGATATAGGAACTTCTCGTCCGTATATAGGAACTATCACATGCTTACATTTTAGATCTGTGTATCTACTGTCCTTTGGATTGAACAATACACTCTGGCATGAGCACAATAATTCTGGTCGAGTTGTGGCTATTATTACATCTTGTCCAGTTTCCTTTACTCTGAATTTTATGTGTATAAGTTCTGTGGACAAGTCTTCGTATTCTATTTCCGCATCTGCAATTGTAGTTCCACAATCAATGCAATAATTGTTCGGTCTCGTATCCTCATAAACAAGATTCCTATTCCATAAATCAATAAAAGTGGACTGAGTCATTTTTCGATATTCTTCAGAGTCAGTACGATAGTAATTATTAAAATCACAACTCATTCCCATGTTTTTCATTATACCAATCATTTCTGCTTCTAAATCATCTAGAGCATGTTTACATAATTCTATGAATTTTTCTCTTGGTGTGTCATGTATGCTTATGTTGTATTTCTTTTCAGTGTAGATTTCTACCGGTAACCCATTCCTATCTATCCCTATCGGAAAATATACTTCTAAGCCCATCATTCTTGCCGTCCTAGCAACCATATCTATCTGAGAATAATGAGCAGCTGCTCCTATATGCCATGGTCTACCAGAAGGATAAGGTGGAGGCGTGTCTATTACGAATATTTTTTTCTTTGAATTTACATCAAAAGTATAGATTTTTTTATCATTCCATACTTTTCTTATTTTTTTCTCTAGTTCTGGGTTCCATGATTTTTCTATAATTTTAGGTATAAGTTCCACGAAAACACCTTAAATAAATAGAATAGGAATTTGAAACTTAAAAATATAAGATTACCCTAAAAATTTTTCCAATCCAGGCTTTAAACTCTTTTCAGTATCAATGACTACTATTTCTTTGTTTACAGGTAGGGATACGTTAAATATTGGAATTGTTTCTATCCAAGCTTCTTTTGCTCCATTATGCGAGTGTGCAGTTATGACCAAATTAGGTTTTCTTTCTGCCAATACTTTTTCATATTCATTAGAACCTAATTCTGGGAAAATTCTAGGATTCTCCCCTTCTAGAATTCTATAAGTTGGAGTATAGTGCATTAACAAAATTTTAAAATCAGCTTTTAATTCTGATAAAAGATTATCTATCAAGCCAATTCTATTCTTGTATTCTTCCATAATTCCTGGTTTATTATTTCTCTGCCAGATTGTAGGTCTATCTAAGCTACCTAAACTGCCAACTATTCCTATGGATTTGTTCTGAATGTCTAGTATTAGACTCTCATCATTAACAAATTTTATATCTGTTATTTGATTTTCTATCAAAACTCTTGTTTCTGGTCCAAATTCATCGTTTCCAAAACAGGCAACTATAGGACAATTTATCTTGCCGAAGAATACATTGCTCACTTTTTGGTATTCGTCTACTTTGCCTCTATTAATCACATCACCTGCTAGCAAGAACAAATCTGGACTTACATGAAGATCTTCTATCGATTTTACAAACAAGTCAAAATATCTGGGTGAATGAATATCCCCTGTAGCAGCTATTATCATTTTTTCTACCTAAAAAGATATTAGGAATAAAATAGATAAATCAATCTAAAATTAGAGTCTATCTTCACTTTTTAATCTTCTTCTCACTCTTCTCACTCTATACCTTAAAGTTTTTTTCTTGAATCTTCTTGGCATTTTAACACCCAATAATAGAATATTATTTTTTAAAGGTTAAATATGGTAGTATAAAAAGTCCCACGACTATAACCAATAAAAATATCAGATATTCTTTTTTGAATCCCTGTTTCTTGGTTATTTCTATCAATGCAGATGTTGTTGTTTTGTTTTGTACTGGTTCAGTACTAGTTACATTTCCTGATATTGAAGTTGTAGTTATCGCGGTAGAAGTCGTAGAAGTAGTTAAATTGGCTAAATTGGGATTGTATAGAACATTTACAGTAACGTTGTATTTGTTACTCTCTATGTTATCGCCAGTGATTGATGAAACTTTGACGAGATAAGTTCCATTTTTCAAAGTTTGGTTTGCAGAAAAAGTAACAAAGAAATTCACAGTTGAACCTGCATGCAAATCAGTATATTCGATTGGAGAAGTAGTTATTAACAAATTACTTGGCTTTCCAAACTTCAAAGTTACGAATATTAAGGTTTCATTGTGTAAATTATGCACTCTTATATTAGTACTGTTGCTGCCACCTTGCATGATTGTCAATTCAGACTTATGAATTTCGAGCTCCATTTTAGATGCTGCAAAACAAGTATTTTGTGCAATAAAAATAGTTAGAATCATGGTTAGAAATATAATGGTGAAATTTTTCTTCCACATAATTTTAACTTTCTCTTCATAGAATAAAAGGTTTAACTCAAGAATAATATATTCTATTAGTGAAATCAATGAGGCCTGAAATTATAATTTTAGCATTACTAATCCTGATAATAATCATAATTCTACTTTTTAGAAAACCATCATCAAAATCTACTAATGTTAAAATTGGAGATACGACAGTTAAAGCAGAGATTGCTGATACTTTTATAACACGTATGAAAGGTTTAATGTTCAGAAAAAATATGCCAGAAAATGAAGGCATGCTTTTCATTTTTGATAAAGAAGATTACTATTCATTCTGGATGATGAATATGAGTATGCCGATAGACATGATTTGGATCAATTCAGAAAAAGAAGTAGTTGATATAACAAAGAATGCTCAACCATGCAGAATATCTTGTCAGTCCTATCAACCAAAAGAAAAAATTTTGTATGTTTTAGAAGTTAATGCTAATTTTACAGATAGACACGAAGTAAAAATAAATTCAAAAGTTGAGTTTGATTAGAAAGGTATGTAAAGCACAACTAATATCAAAATTACTATGAAAATCCAAACTAGAATTATAGAAAAAATTTTCTTCAGTATTGCTGTGAAAAATATTGCAATTCCCAATAGTATAATTATGATACTGATTATGCCAGCAGCTCCTAACAAAATTAATATTAATGCAACAATGATTAAAGGAAATCTTTTATCGAGTGCCATAAATTGAATTTATTTTTACTCAATAAAAAACTATCAATTTATAATTTAATAGGACCTATAATTTCTCGGCTCTTTTGTCATTTTTATACTGGGATGACTTTCTCTTAATCCACTACTGCTCACTCTGATGAGAACGGCTTTTTTCCTAAATTCTTCTATAGTTTTAACGCCAACATAACCCATTGAATGTTTTAATCCACCCACCATATAATGTAAAACTTCTGATACAGGTCCCAAGAAATCAACTAAACCTTCGACGCCTTCTGGGACAGTTTTACCTTTTTCATCTTGGAAATAACGTCCTGGACCATATTTAGCTTCTAAAGCCCCTTCAGAACCCATGCCTCTATATTCTTTATACAACCTACCACCAAGAATTACTTTCTTTCCAGGAGCTTCTTCTGTTCCCGCCAATAGACTTCCGATCATGACAGATGATGCTCCAGAAGCGATTGCTTTGGGTATATCTCCATATTGTTTTATACCACCATCCGATATGATTGGAATTTTATATTTATCTGCAATTTCACTGCACATTTCTATAGCAGTTATTTGAGGTATACCAACACCAGTAACAATTCTTGTTGTACAAATAGAACCAGAGCCCAAACCAACTTTAATTGCATCTGCTCCAGCAGAAATTAAATCTTCTGTGCCTTTGGCAGTTACTACATTACCACCGATCACGCCAATATCAAAATTTCTTTTTATTTGTTTAACTGTATCAAGGACTCTTTTAGAATGACCATGAGCAGAATCTACAACTATAACATCTACATCAGCTTTGCATAGTAAATCAACTCTTTCTAATTCCCCCACTCCTATAGCTGCACCGACCATCAATCTACTTTCAGAATCTCTTGTTGCATTAGGAAAATTATCTTTTTTCATCACGTCTTTTACTGTCATTAATCCTTCAAGATTTCCATATTTGCCAGTGACTAAAAGTTTCTCAATTTTATTTTTTTGTAGTATTTTTTTTGCTTCATCCCTTGAGATATCTTTTGGTACAGTCACAACTTTTTTTGTCATAAGGTCTTCTACTTTTAGATTGTCATCTTCTACAAAGCGAATGTCTCTTTTTGTTATTATACCAACCAATCGATTGTTTTTAACAACAGGAATACCAGAAATTTCATTTTCTCTCATTAATCTTTTTATATTTCCAACATTTTCAGTAGGTTCTACTGTAATCGGATTCTCTATAATCCAACTTTCAAATCTTTTAACTTTCTTTACTTGCTCTACTTGCCCCTCTTTAGTAACATATTGATGTATAATACCGATGCCACCACACTGAGCCATTGTTATAGCCATTTTATCTTCTGTTACTGTATCCATAGCTGCGCTGATTATGGGAATGTTTAATCTTATTGATTTTGTTAAAATTGTGCTTGTATTCACTTCACCAGGTAGAACTTCAGAAAATCCAGGGACAATCGATACATCATCAAAAGTTAATGCATATTTTTTTTCTTTCCCCATGTTCTATTTATAATAGATAATTATAAATTCTTTTAAACTGGGATTATACGTCCTAAAAACATTTTAAATAAAGTTTCTTTTTAGTCAAGCAAAGATATTTTACTCTAATTTATGATATTAAAAATAGGGGTGATAGTTTGATTAAGGCTTGGAAGATAATATTAGCAGCTATAGCTTTTATGATAATCGCAGAAATAGTAAATACACTTGAAGCATATGCTACAATGAGTTATTATTTGGATCCAACATATTTCCCTGTTTGGAGTAAGATAATGATGCCGAAGGAAGGGCCACCACCCATGGAATTCTACTATTATTCATTTGGATTTTCATTTATATCTGGCCTAATATTTGCAGGTGTATACACAATATTCGGAAAGAGTGTTCCAGGTAAAACAATTGCTAAGAAAGGTCTTATGTATGGGCTATTAATATGGTTAGTTGGCAGTATACCAGGTTATCTAGCAATGATTTTACTGATAAATATACCAATTGATTTAATTGCATACTGGATATTAGCAGGATTAATTGTTAATTTATTAGCAGGAGTAGCAACAGCAAAAATTCTCAAGTAATTATTTTTTTAATTTTTTTATTTTTAGTTCAACTAGTAAAAAAGTACTATCACAATTTAAACTTTCTGAACTTTTAAAACTTATGTAATATCAAAAAATATAATTGCTGATAAAAAAGCTTATGAAAAAACAATAACATAATATAGGTGGGCTTCTTTCTGATCCTCTCCTTAAAAATAGGAGGTGAATTTGATGCAAAAAGTAGCGTTAGCCGAAACTGATAAACGCTATGAGATCTTTATGACACAAGAACTAAAGGCTTTAGCAAAAATAGAAGCTGAGTTAATAAAGGGAGCAAGACATTATTTCGAGAATAATGGATTCACAGAAGTTTTGACTCCACACATCACTAGAGCCACTGGATCCTGCGAAAATGTGAATACCGTTTTCAGTATAGATTATTTTGGAAGTCAGGGGTATCTAGCACAAACAGGGCAATTATATCTTGAATCTTTAGTTCCAACTTTGGGAAATGTATTTTGTGTTGGGCCAAGTTTCAGGGCAGAACCAGATGTAGATAACAGACATCTAGTAGAATTTCCGTTGATAGAAATGGAAATACCAGGCGATTTTGAAGAGATGATATCACACATAGAAAAATTGTTGTGCTATATGCTAACAGGTATTCTAGAAGAAAGACAGGAAGAATTGGATTTTCTTGAAGTAAATAAGAAAAGACTTTCAGATGTAAAGAGACCATTCAGGAGAATAACATATGACGAAGCTGTTGAAATGCTGGCTGAAGATGGCGTAAGATGGGGAGATGATTTGAAGAGCAGACATGAAAAATATTTAGTTGAACAGTTAGGAAATAAACCTTTGTTTATAACACACTTTCCGGTACAAATAAAATTCTTTAACATGAGAACAAACAGGAAAAATCCGAAAGTTGTAAACAGCACTGATTTAATATTGCCAGGAAGTGGGGAAGCAGTTGGCGCAGCAGAAAGAGAATACGAATATGAAAAATTACTAGAAAAATTAGAAAAATCGATGATGCTAGACCAGCTGAAAAAACGCGGTGGCAGTATAAAAGATTTCGATTGGTACTTAGAATTCTACAAAAAGTATGCTAAAACTCCACATGCAGGATTCGGAATGGGATTGAACAGAGTCACACAATTTGTGCTTGGTACAGATGATATAAGAGCATCAACAGTGTTTCCATTAAATAGAGTTTCGTTGATGTAGAATAACTATAAATTCGAACCAAAACTCTGTTCCCCTTATTTTATTTTTTATATATTTCAAAATTGGACCGATGGGGATTTGAACCCCAAGCCTCCTACTTGCGGAGCAGGCGATCTACCATTGATCTATCGGCCCAGTACAAATATTAAATCCTTTAGAAAAATATAAGTTAATAAGTTAGGTTTAAAGGTTAAAGATAGATTTTTGTTCTATAGAGAGATAAATGAAGAGAATTTTAAAAAATTAAATTTTTATATCAAAAAAACTTATTATATATATGGTTCAGCGCATTAAATTATATTTTGTAATTTTTTCAGCTTTTTTTCTGTTTAGTTCATTCTCATTGAATAAAGTGGAAGCAGGGCACTTTTGTAGATGTGTTCCTACAAAAGGCTATACTAATTGTTATGTGGATAGGGGAGAAGATGTTTATTTTGGTCCAGACATATGGAGTTGTACTATATTTAAAACAGGAGAAAACTGTTGTGATCCTTCAAAATGCGGAGGTGAATCTCCATGTTGTTATGGTTGTTCTGATCCCGATTCTCTTGAACCAAATGGAAGTTGCACAGGTTTAAAATCTGTGTGCCAAGATGATGCATGTCCCAATACGAATGATTATAATGGTAGAATTTGTGAAGTCATCGTCCCATGTTCTGATGGATGGGGAATCTCTCATTGTAAAGGACTTTATGGAAAATGGGATGCTTCTGAAAAGCAATGTGTAACTTGTGATAGCGGAAAACAATTGAAAAAAATTGCGGATACAACTCAGAGATGTTACACAAGGTTAGGTGGTATATGGCCAGAAACTAGCTGTCGTGGTTGGCAAGAAGAATCCTGTGCTTCAATAACATCAAAATGTGAATCTGCATGCGGCGCTGATTATAGATGCGATGATTTTAACTCTGGCGAAAGAGGAAATTGTCCTTCTGACTCCTACTGTACCCCAGATTGTCAATGTTATGGTTATGTTACAACCATAAAACCTCAACCCACAACCACATCTATTAGAAGACCACTTAGAGGGGCTGGTGGCAGTAGATGGGCTATCCCACTAGGAACATTAGAAGGATTGGGAAGTCCATTTGTAATTTTAGCAGCTATACTTGTAATACTCATGATTGTTGCAGCAATATTTGGTGCTTTCAAATTTTTTGCTAAGAAAAAATAATTGGCAAAGCTGAATGATATTTTTTGGAATAGATCATGCACAACCGCCTTAAAAAGATTTTGAATTTTTCACTAGAAGATTTTTAATGCTCAAAAGAAATATACAATTATGAATCAGAAGAGAATTCTTTTTTTACTATTTACATCTTTATCTTTACTACTTTTCTCAATTCCTATTTCATCAACTTCTTTTGGTGTTTCTCAAGTTTCATCGAACATTGGAATCTATTGGGATCAAGCTTGTACACAACCGGTAAACAACATAAACTGGGGTACACTTAATCCCGGTAATCATATTGATAAAATTGTCTATATACGAAACGAAATGGGTGTAAAAGCAACTTTATCTTTGGGAACAAATAACTGGAACCCACCAGAGGCAGTGAATTATTTACACATCTCATGGAACTACAATGGTCAAGTTTTAAATTCAAACCAAGTTTTACCAGTAACACTAACTTTGTCTGTTGATCCAAACATTCAGGGTATAACAGATTTTAGCGTAGATATTATCATTACAGGTAATGAAGTAGTTGACACTAGTTTAGGAAATCCAATAATATCCCCTAATACACCTACAGCAAACACAGCATTTACTATATACTGTCCAACAGGCGGCGAATATGGTTGTATAGGTGCCAATGCTAGTAAAAATAATCCTAACACTAATTGTCCTTGGACGGGATGGGATACAAGTAGCGGATATAAAGGGATTTTTAATTGTAAGGGAATGGCAGCAGGTTCTTACATATCTGTATGCTATGCTGTAGGGGGCCCACCTGGGAATTGTATACCTACTCAAACAGAAAAATTATATAATGTTGTTACAACATCAACCACTTCTTCATCAACTTCATCCACTTCTACAACCATCCCAAGGAACTATCTTATAATAAATGGATCAACATTCACCAAACCACAAGCACTAAACATAACTGGCTGGAGTGATGATTTATCTACGAATACATACATGTACAAGAATGCTACATCCAGGAATCCAGACTTCCTTATGCAAAAAGGTGTTGGGAAGCAATTCAGCATATCCTTATCATCTGCATGGACAACAGGCGGTTGGAACATATCAGTCAATTCAACTAACAATAAGACGTTAGAGTGGAAGACTTTCCAAGTATTGAGTACTACTACTTCAACCACCACAACCCGACCCCCAGAACCAACCACAAAGCTAACAGTAGGAGCAATAGTAGATGTTCTTAATAAAAAAATACCAAACGTTCAAGTAAATGTTGATGGAGTTTTACAAAACACAGATCCTTATTATGGACAAACAGAGTTCATGATAACACCTGGTAATCATATACTTAAAGTTGATACTGTGTCAAACAGATTCAGTCATTTCTGGGACAGTGACTGTAGTGATACTAATACAGGATGGTATTTAGACACGGTAGGCTCTGCTGCTACATACACATTTACTATGTATAATAGAGACAGGGTTATAACAGCGTATTACAAGACACTGACTCGGAT